>JAEIGA010003451.1_pt1 | contig 24754 bp, 23 predicted proteins | sample 9270691 | NCBI WGS metagenome assembly JAEIGA01 (sample SAMN17057246, study PRJNA624740) | gut metagenome | biome: biome; isolation source: fecal sample | host: Bos grunniens | place: China: Xizang | collected 2019
AGAAGAAATCCAAATGTATATATAAGACTTTTACCTGTTCCAGTTCAAGGAGCTGGTGCAGCTGAAAAAATAGTAAAAGCAATTAAAAGAATGAATGATGAAAAATTAGCTGATGTTATAATTTTAGCAAGAGGTGGAGGTTCTTTAGAAGATTTATGGCCTTTTAATGAAGAAATTGTTGCTAGAGCAATTTTTGCTTCAGAACTCCCTGTAATATCTGCAGTTGGTCATGAAACTGATTTTACAATTGCAGATTTTGTTGCAGATTTGAGAGCACCAACTCCATCTGCAGCTGCAGAGCTTGCTGTTCCTGATATAGAAGATTTGAAATATGATTTGAATTTATATGATAGAAGAATGAGAATGGCACTGAAAAAGAAAACTGAAATAATGAGATTACGTTTTGAAAAATGTATGAATTCAAGTCCATATCAAGATCCATATCAAAAAATAAATGATAGATATTTATTAGTAGATAAATATATGAAGCAACTTGAAAATGTACAAATTAGAAAAATTAAAGATGCAAAAATAAAAATGACAGCTTTAATATCAAAATTAGATGCTTTAAGTCCTTTAAAAACTTTAGCTAGAGGATATTCGTTAGTTGAAAATAATGAGCATAAAGTTATAACAAAAGTTAAAGATTTAAAAGCAGGAGATAATATTAATATAAGATTTCAAGATGGAGTTGCAAATGCAACTATTAATTAATTGTGCTATGATATAAAATCTAATAAGGAGGTACATATGAAAAAAATAGTTAGAATAGGATTTCCAATAGTTTGTTTATTAATTATTGCAGTAACATTTTGGATGTTAATAGATATAAAAGATCAAGTGGAAGATAAAAAACAAAAAGAAGAAGTGGCTGAGAATGAGCTTATTCAAGATGATAATGAAATTATTCAAAATAAAATTGAAAATGAAGTAATTGGAAATAGTACCGGAAGTGCATTTTTTTCAGATGAAAAAGATGTATATGTAAATAAAGCTGTACAAGTTTTAAAAAAGGAAATAGAATTTACAGATAAACAATATTGCACTGGTGAAGGCGAAGAAGATGGAAGATATATAATTGCTATTAGAAATAGTGACACAACAGAAGCAGAGAAGTATTATATTGTTGATATTGAAAATGGGAAATTTGAAGCATATTATTAATACATAAATGGAGGCAAAGATGAAAAAAGAAGAGTTAAGTTTTGAAGAATTAATGAAAAGATTGGAAGAAGTTACAAATAAATTAGAAAAAGAAGAATTGAATTTAGATGAATCAGTTGCTTTATTTGAAGAAGGAATGAATTTATCCAAAAAATGTAATGAAACTTTAGAAAATGCTGAAAAAAGAATTAGTATATTATTAGAAAAAAATGGTGAATTAGTAGAAGAAAATTTTGTTGCTGAAGAATAATAAATACATATGATATTTTATATATCAAGTTAGGAGGAATATATGGGAGATATTGAAATTGCAAGAAGTGTAGAATTACACAAAATAACTAAAGTGGCAGAAAAAATTAAAATTGAAGAAGATGATTTAGAAATGTATGGAAAATACAAAGCAAAAATTTCGGATTCTGTATATTCTAAAACAAAAAATAATCCAGATGGGAAATTAATATTAGTTACAGCAATAAACCCAACACCGTTAGGAGAAGGAAAAACTACAGTTGCAATTGGACTTTCTGATGGTTTGAATAAATTAAATAAAAATTCTGTATTGGCATTAAGAGAACCATCTTTAGGACCAGTATTTGGAATCAAAGGAGGAGCAACTGGTGGAGGATATGCTCAAGTAGCTCCAATGGAAGATATCAATTTACATTTTACTGGTGATATACATGCTATGACAGCAGCTAATAATTTATTAGCAAGTTTAATAGATAATCATATTTATTCAGGAAATGCATTAGGTTTTGAAAAAGTAGTTTGGAATAGATGTTTAGATTTAAATGATAGATCATTAAGAAAGATAGAAATTAATTTATCAAAAGATAAAAAAATGGTTCCAAGAGAAGATAGCTTTGATATAACTGTCGCTTCAGAAGTAATGGCTATACTTTGTTTATCAGAAGATTTAGATGATTTAAAGAGAAGACTTGGAAATATTATAGTTGGATATAATAAAGATGAAGAACCAATATATGCAAGAGATTTAAAAGCAGAAGGAGCAATGACAGTTTTATTAAAAGATGCTATGAGTCCTAATTTAGTACAAACATTAGAACATAATCCAGCAATAATTCATGGTGGACCATTTGCAAATATTGCACATGGTTGTAATAGTGTAAGAGCGACAAGACTTGCTTTAAAATTAGGTGACTATGTAGTAACAGAAGCAGGATTTGGTGCTGATCTTGGAGCTGAAAAATTCTTAGATATAAAATGCAGAAAAGCAAATTTAAATCCAGATTGTGTAGTTTGTGTGGCTACATTGAAAGCTTTAAAATATCATGGTGGAGCAGATGTATCGGAATGTAAAACTGAAAATTTAGTAGCTTTAGAAAAAGGCATTGAAAATTTATTAAGACATGTTGATAATCTAAAAAATAAATTTAATACTAATGTTATTGTTGCTATAAATAGATATACAGAAGATACAGAAAAAGAAATTGAATTTTTAAGTAAAGAATTAGATAAATTAGGTGTTAAATTAAGTCTTATAGAAGTTTGGGCAAAAGGTGGAGATGGAGCAAAAGATTTAGCTGAAAAAGTTATTGAACTTTGTGAGAATAAAAAACAATTAACTTTTATGTATGATTTAGAAGATAGCATAAAAGAAAAAATTGAAAAGGTTTCTAAAAAAGTTTATGGTGCTGTAGGAGTTGTATATTCTGAAGAAGCTGAGGAACAAATTGCAACTATTGAGAAATTAGGAAAAGGTAATTATCCGGTTTGTATTGCTAAAACGCAATATTCTTTCTCAGATAATGCTAAAAACTTATTATGTGATGATGAATATGAGATACATGTAAATAGTGTTGTATTAAAAAATGGTGCAGAATTTGTTGTAGTAAAATCTGGAAAAATAATGACAATGCCAGGACTTCCAAAAGTACCAGCTGCTGAAAGAATAGATATAAATGAAGCAGGAGAGATTGAAGGAATATTCTAATATATAAAAAATAGTCTACTATTTAGTAGACTATTTTTTTGTCAGGAGGGTTTATTATAAATTGAAATAAAACTCTATTAAAAAAACTCTAGCGATTTGCTAGAGTTTAATTTATTTAATTATCTTCTTTTATAAATCCTAATTCTTGAGCTTTTAATTTGATTATTTCACCAAGTTTTTTACAAGCTACACCAACGTTTTGTAAGAATTTAACTGAAGCATCAAAGAATAAATCTATTTTTGATGTTGGGATAACAGCTGGTACTTGAGCATTTACTATATCTTCATATTTTTTATTATCTTCAGATGGAATAGAAGTTGTTTCTTTTTCTTCTGAAGCTGCTGATTCGTAAAGTTGTACTTGGTTATCTATAGCAGCATCTAATTCATCTACTATAGTATCATTTATTGAATCTGATTCTAAAACTGAATTTAAAATATTGTTCATTAATTCTTCTAATTCAGAAGATACACTTTGAGCTTCTACAACTGGAGCTTTAGTTTCTTCTGATGTTTCATAATTAAATATTTTATCAAATAAAGCATCTAAATCTTCTTCATTTATATTTTGTACTGAAGAATAAGGTTCAACTTTTTCATATTCAGCATATAGTTCATTAAATAATTCATTTAATGATTCAGATGTTGTACTTTCTATTGAACCAAAATTTTGTAAGCCATAAGAATTTTCAGAATATGGAACTTCAGTTTTTGAAGTAGAATCATCAATATCACTTAATAATGATTCTAAAAGTTCTGTAAAGACATCATTAGAATTTTCATTTTGAAAATTATTTGTAGAAGTATCTGTTGTTTCTTCAGAAGTTGTATCTGTTTCTTGTGGTTCTTCTGTTTCTGTAGAAGTAGTAGTTTCTATACTAGCAGATTCATTAGAACTTTTATCTGAACTAATTGTATCCTGAGGATAGATAGTAGCTATATAGTTTTGATAGTCATTATTATCCCAGATATTATAATTATTTCTAAAACAGAAATTAAAAGTATCTTTTCCAGTAATATTAATTTCTACATTAAAGTTTTCATCTGTTAAGTTTAATTGTTGTTCTTGAGTATTTTCCCAATTTGGTCCATATCCATAAACTATATAAAATTCACTTGAAAATTCTCTGTAAAGCTTACCTGTGTAAGATAATTTAACTTTTTGATTTTCTATTAAATTTTTATCAAAATAAATTTCATTTGTAAATTCCATAATGGCTTCAATTCCTTTCAAATTCTTATCCACATTATAATAATAAAAAAAATTTTTTTCAATACAATTTAGACAAAATAATTGAAAAAAATATATTTTTTTTATTACATTATTACAATATTGTTACATCTTGAATTAAAAATAAAAATATTGGGAAAAATAGAAAAGAAAATTTGAAAGGAGAACTTTATTATGAAGAAAAAGACCAATAAAATTTTACTTATTTTTATTCTGATTATAGTGTTAATTACATCAAGTTTAACAATTTTTAGAATGAATGAGGTTTCTGCATTATCTAAATATGGTAGTAGTGGAAAAGAAGTGAGACAAATTCAAACTAAATTAAAAAATTGGGGATATTATAAAGGGAATATTGATGGAATTTATGGTTCACAAACTTTAAAGGCAGTAAAAGATTTTCAAAAGAAAAATGGATTAACAGTTGATGGAATAGTTGGGGATAAGACACTAGCTGCTTTAGGAATAAATAGTTCAGGAAATAATTCTAATACTTCTCGGAAGCAATGCTAGTAATTTAAATTTACTTAGTAGACTTGTATATGCAGAGGCGAGAGGAGAATCTTATAAAGGACAAGTAGCAGTGGCTGCGGTTGTTTTAAATAGAGTATCAAATCCTAATTTTCCAAATACAATTGCTGGAGTAATTTATCAATCAGGAGCTTTCGATGTAGTAGATGATGGGCAAATAAATTTAACACCAAATAGTATTGCTAAAAAAGCAGCACAAGATGCTTTGAATGGATGGGATCCAACTTCTGGTTGTATATATTATTTTAATCCTGATACAGCAACTTCAAAATGGATATGGAGTAGACCACAAGTTGTGCAAATAGGTAAGCATATATTTTGTAAATAAAAAAGAAGACTACTATTTTAAAAGTAGTCTTTTTATAAAAATCATATTTTATTTAACATATATTTCTCCATTTTCATATTCTTCTGGAGCTAAACCAACTCTAGTTTGCATTTTTGAAAGTAAAATAACAAAAATAATAGTGAAAATACTAGCAATAATAACTAAAGTTATTGGAAGTGAAAAAACGTTTAATAAAAGTGATGATAAAAATGTAATGATTGCATAAACGCCTTCACCTAATAAAGATTTAATAGTATATATTTTTGTTCTAATTCTTGAAGTAGTAAAATTACTTAAATATTGATTTATTAAAGGATCATATGGTCCTTCAAATACAGCTTGCAGGCTCATCATAATAAGTACAATAAAATATACGAAAAATTCAGGTAATGTAAAATATATAAATGCACTAATAACTATTGCAGTTAAACAATAACCTAAAGATAAATATGATAAGGTTGTATTTTTTAAGTTTTCATGTAATATATGAGCTTTTCTACAAGTAAATGCTGCTATACATGCAAGTAATGCACATAGGAAGCCTGTATATTCTGATGAAAAATTTAAATATTCTAATACAGAGGTTCTGTAAATAGAACCTATAGACATTAAGCTATAAAATATAGCACTAAATATAAGTAATAATTTTAATCTATGTGAATTTATAATATATGAAAAACTTGCTTTTAATTCTTTCATATAATTTGTTTCTTTTTTGTGTTTATCTTTTTCATTTAATTCAGTAGCTGAAGGTTCTACTAAAAAGAAAGCTATTATAGTTGCAAAGATAGTTACTGCTAATCCACAAAATAGTGGTAAGTAAGCATTTATTGCAAACAATATACCTGAGATAATACAAGAAATAGAATATAATATTAAATAATATGAACTTGCTTTTCCAAAGGTTTTTGTATATAAGGCACGTTTTTTGGCTGGTGTATCTATAATAAAGTCAAATACGAAAGTTGATTCTGCAATTTCTTTAAAAGCATATCCTAAAGCTAAAAAGAAATTAGAGATTATGCAAAAATACATATTTGGTGCAATTATCATAAATACAAAAAATAGTGCTACAAATACATTACCTAAAATTAAAGATGTTTTTTTATGTGTTTTATCAATAATTGATGTTGCAAAAAATTGTACTAAAACCTTAGATAAAGGATAGAATGTTTCTACAAATAATATTTCTGCTGTAGTTAAATTTTTTGCTTGTGTTAAAAATAAAAATGATATCGCGTAATAAAACAATAAATCTCTTGAAAACATTTCATAAATTTGGAATATTTTAATATTGCGTTTGTTGTTTCTTATGATTTTTTCGTCATTAGTGTTCATATAATACCTCCATATATGAAATATTATATATGAAACTTAAAGTTATTGTAAATATAAATTGACAAAAAACTTACAAATTGATAATATTATATAGCAAAATAAATAGCAGAAAGTTGGAGGGAAAATGATATTATATCCAAAATTTTATTGTAAAAATATTTTACAAATAGACATAGATTTTTTAAATAAAAATAACATTAAAGGGCTGATTTTAGATATTGATAATACTATAATGGACACTGATAAAAAAATGTTAGATGGTGTTATTGAATGGCATAAAAAAATAAAAGAAAGTGGCATAAAAACAATTGTTGTATCCAATACAAATAAACAAGATAAATTAAATGAAGTATCTGAAAAATTGGATATAGAATGTATAAAATTTTCGCTAAAACCTTTAAAAAAAGGTTTTAAAAAGGCTTTAAAAAAACTAGAATTGGCCCCAGAAAACGTTGCATCTATTGGTGATCAAATTTTTACAGATGTTATAGGTGCAAACAGATGTAAAATTTTTTCTATATTAGTTGAGCCAATAAATGAGGAAGATTTATGGATGACAAAATGGAAAAGACCGATTGAAAAGAAAATTGTAGATAAGTATTTAAAAACAAAAGAAGGAATGGTTAAATAATATGTATTTTAATAATGTATCAATTGTTTATTATTTAATAATAGGTTTAGTTGGATTAATGCTTGGAAAATTTGTTGCATTTTGTAATATGAAATTCGGAGCAGAAGAAAAAATTAGTTTTAAAGAATTTTTTAAATCTTTAAAAACAATATATGAAAAGCAATATATAACAATGTTTGTATTAGCAGCAATATACATACTTTTATTATATAAGTTTGGAATAAAAGATACTTTTTTCAAAAATTTAGATTTGATTAAGTTCTTAATTTTATCACCAATGTTATTAAGCGCGTTTATGGTAGATTTAAAACATAGAATAATACCTAATAGATTAAATATGTTAATATTTGAAATTGTCATTTTATTTGTATTTATATATGGTTTAGATAAACTTGCAGTAGCAAGAAATATGATATTTGGATTACTTACAGGAGCAGGAATCTTTTTAGGCATAACTCTTTTAGGAGGCTTAATTGCTGGAAAAGAAGCAATGGGCTTTGGTGATGTTAAATTTATGGGTGCTGTAGGTCTTTTTTATGGAGCTAGCACAATAGCTGAAATAACTCTTTTAGCTTTTATTATGGCATTTTTTATTTGTATAGGGTTAATAATATATAGATTTGTAAAGAAAAATGAAGATGAGTATATTCCATTTGGACCATTTTTAGCATTAGCAGCTTTATGTATGATGTTTTTAGATAATGGTACAATTTTTATGGCTTTTTTAAGTTTTTGTAAAATATTGAGTGATTTTATAGTAAGAAAATAAATGTAGTAAGGAAGTGTAGAATTTGAATAATAAAATTAAAGCAATAAAGAATCAATTAGTTGCATTAAATTTACAAGGTATGATTGTTTCTGATCCTTTGAATATTTATTATTTAACAGGATTAGAAGCAGAAGGGACTTTGCTTATAACACCTAAAGAAAATGCTTTTTTAACAGATTCTAGATATATTGAGGCTGTTAATTCATTATTAACTCTAGAACAAGAAATTGTGGCATATGATATAAAAAATTTGAATAAATATGATTATGGTTCTTTTTTTGCAGACTGTGAAAATGTTGGTTTTGAAGAAAGATATGTTACTTATGAAATGTATAAAACATTCTTACAAACTTATCAAATAAATTTAGTGGAAACAGAAGGTTTAATTGAAATTCATAGAAATGTAAAAGAAAATGAAGAAATAGATAATATTGAGAAAGCTTGTCAAATTACTGATAGATGTTTTGAATATATAATTGATTTTATAAAACCAGGGATGACTGAAAAAGAAATTGCATATGAAATTGAAAAATATATGAGAGAAAATGGAGCTGATGGTTTAGCTTTTGATTCGGTTGTTGCAGCTGGAAAGAATTCGTCAATGCCGCATGCAATTCCAACAGATAATAAGATTAAAGAAAATGATATTATTCAATTTGATTTTGGCTGTAAAGTAAATGGTTATTGTTCAGATTTTTCTAGAGTTTTATTTTTAGGTAGAATGACTGAAAAACAAGAAAAAGTATATGATTTTGTCTTAAAAATGTATGATAAAATTACAAGTAAATTGACAGATGGTTTAGATATTAAAGAAATACTTAAAGAGTGTGAACAAGATTATAAAGAAAATGATTATGAATTAATGCATTCTTTTGGACATGGTCTTGGATTGTTTGTTCATGAAGAACCAACTTTAAGCGTAAAAAAATGTCAAAAATTAAAAAGAAATATGGTTATAACAATTGAACCAGGAGTATATTTACCAGGAGAATTTGGAATTAGATTAGAAAATACTATATTAATTACAAAAAATGGATGTAATTCATTAACAAAATCATCTATGAGAAATATAAGAAAAAGCTAAAAGCTTGATTTTCTAATTGATATATGGTATTATATATAAGATTTAAGAATAATTTAAAAAGAAAAGGGGTATATTAATATGGCAGATGTATATATGGCAGGAGATTTAAGAAATGGAACAACATTTGAATTAGATGGAAACGTATTTAGAGTAGTTGAATTTCAACACGTAAAACCAGGTAAAGGAGCAGCTTTTGTTAGAGTTAAAATGAAAAATGTTATAACAGGAGCAGTTATTGAAAGAACTTTCAATCCTTCTGAAAAATTACAAGGTGCTGAAATTGAAAAAAGAGATATGCAATACTTATATAACGATGAAGTATTATATTATTTTATGGATAATAATACATATGACCAAATTCCATTAAATAAAGAACAAATCGGTGATGCATTAAAATATATTAAAGAAAATATGAATGTAACAATGTTATCATTTAAAGGAAATGTATTTGCTGTTGAACCACCAATGTTTGTTGAGTTAGAAGTAACTTATACAGAACCTGGTTTCAGTGGAAATACAACAACAACTTCAGGAAAACCAGCAACACTTGAAAATGGATTAGAAATATCTGTACCATTATTTGTAGAAATAGGAGATGTAATCAGAATAGATACTAGAACTGGTCTATATATGGAAAGAATCTAGGAGGCTCTAATTGATTATTAAAAAATACAATGAGATTCTAAGAAACTTAGAATCTCATATTTTTAATTCTAAAGATTTAGATTATATAAAAAAACAAATTACTGAATTAACACTTGTTTATATTAATGAAATTGATAACAAAAACAATGTAAACAATAAGAAATTTAAGAATATTGAAAAAAGATTATTAGAAATTGAAAATAAAATTGAATTACTAAATGAAGAATATGATGAAGAGATTGAAGAAGTAGAAGATGAATGTGGCGAAAAAATTAATTGTCCTTATTGTAATTTCAATTTTTCAGTAGAATATGATATTTCAAATCATGAGATAAATTGCCCTAATTGTGATAACTTAATTGTATTAGATTGGGGAGAGTTTGAAGATGATATGTAGTTATAGATAATCTAAAGGATTGACGGCTATGCCGTCTTTTTTTATGCTTAAATGTAGATGAGGTGCTGTAGTTAGACCATTTAAATAATAACCATTTTTTGATATATATGGAGTTTTTATAGTTAAATATTTAGGTCCAATATTTCCAATTAATTGATTTTTATAAATAGTATCATTAGTTTTTACAATAAAATTAGGTGAAACATGTCCATAAATTATTTCAAAATTATTGTATTTAATTTTGATAGAATATCCATTAGCACCTGAAAAACCTGTAAAAGAAACAACACCATTACTAATAGAATAAATGTTAGTATTTTCTTGAGCTGGAATATCGATACCAGAGTGATAAGATTTTTTCTTTGTGATTGGATGAATTCTTGTACCAAATTTTGATGAAATATAAAAATTATTTTCAAGAGGCCATTCGAAAATAAAGTTTGTAGTATAATGGTAAGAATTATTTGTAGATTTAAAAGTAGTGTTAGAATTTAAATGAGAAAAAATAGTTAAGAATAAAATTAGAATATTTATAAAAATAAAATAGTATGATGTAAATTTTTTAAAAACCTCCTTTTAAATAAAATCTTATTATGGTAAATTAAGAATGTTTTTTTATAATACAATGAATTTGAGTTGTTTTCAAGTAATAATTTGAATTAAGAAAATATTTAAAGTATATTGATAAATTTATTTTTTATGTTTATAATTTATAGCATAGGGATGAAAGGGAGAAAATCACTATGGAAGTTACAAAAGACATTTTTATTGATGGTAATTTAATAGAAAAATCTACAATTAAAGTTTGTTATAAAGGTAGATTCACAAAAGAATTTTCAAACGAAGTATATATTATTTATGGTTATGGTTTGGGTTGGAAAAACATAAAAGAACAAAAAATGACTTGGAATGAAAATTGTTTTTTTGCAGAAATAAATTTGGAATATAGTGGAGAATTAAATTTTTGCTTTAAAAATGATTATGGATCTTGGGATAATAATAATGGTAAAGATTATGTTGTGAAAATTGAACCAAACACTTTTTTTGAAGATAAAGTTATAAATGAAGAAATAGAAATTGTTGAAGAAAAAAGTCAAGAAGAAATTGAAAATATAACTTTGGCTGAAAGTATAGAAGAAAATAAACAAGAAGAAGTTGTTCCTGAAGAAGTAAAACAAGAAAATTTTTATATAGATGGTAGAATTTTTAATGAAATAAAAGTAGAAAATAATAATAAAAATGAAAAAATAATAAAAGATATTTCAAAAAAATACTCTAAAGAATTGAAACAAGAAAAATTTAAAAGAGCGGTAGATAAAAAGGAAAAGAAGAGTAGGCGTCAAAAGAAATTAGAAAAAAATAAATTTAGTCTAAAAGTAGTACAATCAATTTCTGAAGAAGAAGAATCATTATTCGAATATGCAAATAATGAGAAAAAAATAGATAAAGTTTCTGATGTTGTAATAGATAAAATGGTTACTAATGAATTAAAAAATAATAAACCAAAGAAAAAGAGAAAAACTAAAAAAGAAAGAAGTAAAGCAAATTTGAGAAGATATAAAAGAAATAAAGTTAGAAATATTATAAGAATAATTTCTTTAGTTGCTTTAACTGCTATGATTATATATTTAATAGTATATTTCTTAGAAAAGAAAGATATGGAAAATCAAACTTCAAATTTATTAAATTCTGTAGAAATTGACAAAAGTGGAATTGAAAATATAGAATTTGAAGAGACTGAAAGAATGCTTCGAGTAAGAGAATTAAATTTACAATATCAAGATTTAAAAGGTTGGATTGAAATTGAAGGAACAAATATTAATTATCCTTTAATGCAAGGCACAGACAATGATTATTATATGAATCACGATTATAAAAAAGAATACTCAAGATGGGGCTCATTATTTTTAGATAAAGCTTATGATTGGACAATACCATCTAGTAATTTACTTATATATGGACATAATTTTTCAGATGGTGTAATGCTTTCAGACTTATTAAAATATGCAGATAAAAGTTTTTATGATGCACATCCTACAATAAAAGTTACTACTCCAGAAGAAGATGTAGAATATGAAATTATAGCAGTATTTTATTCAAGACTTTATTATAAATCAGAAAAAAATGTATTTAGATATTATTTCTTCGTTAATGCTGAAGATGAAGAGGCATATAATGAATTTGTAAATAATGCAAAGGCGGCATCAATTTATGATACTGGAAAAACAGCCGAATATGGAGATCAACTTTTAACTTTATCTACATGTGAATATTCTCAAGAGGATGGTAGATTTGCAGTAGTTGCTAGAAAAGTAAAATAAATTAATTAAAAGGAAGCGAAAATGCTTCCTTTTTGTATTGTAATTTATAGATAAATTAATAAAATAGTAAATTGGAAATATTTATAATTATTTTAATAAATTAGCTTGCATCTAATTTGTTTTTATGCTAATATATTAAAGTAATCGATTTAGGGGTATAGTGTTAATGGTAGCACATCGGTCTCCAAAACCGCCTGTGAGGGTTCGAGTCCTTCTACCCCTGCCATAAAATAAGAACTTCAGAAATGAAGTTCTTTTTTGTTTATGTAAGAGAAGGACTCGAAAAGGAGTGGTCAAGTTTTGGGCTGGTTAAAGCCAGACCGAAACTTAGACAAAAACTGTTCTGTGAACAGTTTTTACGACGCGGCTCGCCGAAGTCCTTCTACCCCTGCCATAGAGAAAACTTCAGAGAAATCTGAAGTTTTTTTATATATGTAAAGGAAGGACTCGAAAAGGAGGTTGCCAAGTTTCAGCTGGTTAAGGCCAGCTAGAAACGAAGGCAAAAACAGAGTCCTTTCAATGTTTTATAAAAATATATAAAGAGACAATTGCAAAAATGAAAGATGATAATGATAATATAAAAATCGCAGTGGCTGCTGGCTTATTTTTCATTTCCAATAGCTCAAATCTTCCATAAAACCAACTTTTAAAGAAAAAGAATAATAATATTAAAATAAAAAAATAATTCATGTAAAGCTCCTATAAATAAAATTTTAATCTTTTATAAATAAGCCATTATAATTTAGAGTATTTTGAACATTTACTTCAAAATATGAATCTTTAAAAATGTTTTCCCAACTAACTTTATCAAATTCTTCAAAAGTTAAATAATTGTTTTCTAATTTATTTTTAAAACCACAAATATCTGTATTTAAGTTATGTGAAATCTTGTATAGATAAGTTAATAAAACTTCTTCTAAATATTTACTAGTAGCGTTTTCGAGTATTTTTATATTTTGACTTGAAGTATAATCAAAATCAAAATAAGTGTTGGCAAGGGCTGTTTCAATAGATACATCTAAAACTATATATGGAGTACCATTAACAAGATTTACAGAAACATTAGATTTGTTTTTTAATTTTATCTGTACATCTAATTCTTTAGTCTCTATAAAAGGATTTTGTATATTTAAAATACAATTTTCAAGTTTATTTTCAATAATGCTATAACATATAGAATCTATTACATTTAGGTTGGTTAAAAATTTATCCTCTTTAAAAACGGCAATACCATCATTTTGTAGAGTTGTTTCTGATATTTTTCCATAAGTTGCAATTCCATAGCCATTATCAGAAATATTATTAAAAAATTCAGTTATTTCAGGATTTATAGAATAACTAGTATATTCTACAGAATTTACAATAAATTTATATAATCTTGCTGAAATATTTTCTTCAGAATTTGAGATTTTTTCTAAAGCTGATTTGGCAGTTTCGTTACAAACAATAATATTGCAATTTGGTCTTAGTTCTGTATTATGAATTAAAGTAGAAACATAATCATTAATTCCTTCACTTGCAAGTTCTTCTGAAAAAATAACAGCTGTGCAGTGTGATAAGTTTAATTTTTTGCTTAAGTAATTGTTAAAAATGCTCAATCCAAAATTTATACTCGTACATTCTACAGAATAGAGTATAGAACTAGAAGATTGAGCAGAGCTTCCAGAAGAAGAACTACTTGAAGTTGTTGGTTTAGCAATTTGTACACTAAGAATTATATTGTTATTTGGGCCTTTATCAATTCCGAGTGCTGTAACATAATAATAGCTTTCAATATTACCATTTTCATAACAACCAGAAAGAATAAATAAAGAGAAGAATATTAAAATAGAAAATAAAATATGATATTTTTTATTTTTCATATAATTGCTCCTTTTTGTTAAAATGTCTTTTTTGTTTTAAATTTCCTAAAATTAAAATTAATAAACTAATTCCAAAAGTAATTATTATTGAAAAATATTTAAAAAGTGTTTCTTCTAAAAAATTTATTTCACTTAAATCTGTAAAAATTAAGCTTAAACCAATTAATATTGAGAGTATAGAATAAGAGGTTTGTTTATAATCTTTAAAATGAAATAATTTATTTAATATATGTGTTATTAAAAATAATAAAATTGATATATATGCAAATAGTGATAAAATCCAAATAAAAATATAAATAGCATCAATTTGTTCAATAAAAGTTGATAATTTAATTGATCTTGTTAGAAAATATAGAGAATTTATATTACTAGAATTAATATGTGCTGTAAATACTGCTATTAGTGATAATATAGAAATTATTAGACTTATTATATTTATTCCAAAAGAAGTAAATATAATTTTTTTAATATCATTTTTTCTTTTTAATAATGGCATTATAAATAAATATAATATTAAAAAATCAAAAAAGAATAAGTTTAATAAGCCAGTTTGAAAAGTTGATTTATAGCTATACCCCAGAATAGGAGTGAAGTCATCTAAATTCATATCTGGAATTGATTTTAAAAATATTATTAAAAAAGAATATATTATTATAGGAAGTAGTATAGTACTAGTTTTTTGGATTGAATTAAAACCTGTTAAATTTGCAAATAGTGCTGCTATTATAAAAAATAATAAAATAAATGTTAAAGGTGCATTTTGAAAATATATACATTTCAATAAATACGAAAAGTCTGCCAATGCTATTAATATCAATAGAAGAAAGAAGATTATGAAAATTATAGAAATTATAAATTTTAAAATGTTTCCACCTACTTTTTCTGAAATATCTATAATATCATCTGAAGGAAAGTTTTTAATTAATTTTGATATTATAATACATACAAAAAGAGCAATTAAAGAAATATATAAAATGTTGATAATAGAGCCTGTGTTACATGTATTTATTATTATTTTAGGAGCATTTAAAATTAATTGACACAAAGAAATTATACAAATTATTGAAATTGCTTCTCTGGTTGTTAATTTATTTTTCATATTTCCTCCATAACATACTTATTTTAGGTTCTAAATCTGGTCTTTTCGTATTTAGTTCTTTAAATCTTTTTTCCTTCTTCCAAATTGGCAATATAGAATATTTTTTAAAGGAATCGTAAGAAAAGTAAGGGATTCCAAATGATTTTGTGTTAAATAAGTTAATCATAGTAATAAAAATTCCTAAACTAATTCCAAGTGAACCTGCAATATATCCCAGAAGAATAAATATAAATCTAAATATCCTTACTGAAAATGAAAAAGAAAAATCAGGAATTGAAAATTCGGATACAGCAGTTACAGCAACAATTATTATGAGAATAGGGCTAACTATATTAGCAGATACTGCTGCCTCACCAAGAATTAAGGCTCCAACAATTCCTATGGTTTGTCCGAAGAGGTGAAGGAACTCTTATTCCGGCTTCTCTAATTAATTCAAAAGCAATTTCCATTAATACAATTTCAAATATAATTGAAAAGGGAATATTTTCTCTTGCACTTACCATGGCATAGAGCAGTTCATCAGGTATAAATTCTTGGTGAAACATTGTTATAGCAACATAAAAGCCAGGTAAAAATGTTGCTATAAATAAAGCAAAAATACGAATTATTTTTAGAAAGTTTGAAAATATATAATTTAAATTCATATCTTCACTTGAACTAAAAAAATCTATCATAATAGCTGGTACAATTAGGGCATAAGGTGAACCATTTACAATCAATGCAATACGTCCATTTAATATATAATTACAAGTTCTATCAGGTCTTTCTGTAGCAATTATTTCTGGAAACAGATTATTTATATTATCTTTTATAAGATTTTCTAATTGACCAGAAGATAATAAACTATCTATTTTTAAATTATTTAATCTAAATTTTACTTCTGCTACCAGGTCATCATTTGTAATATTTTTCATATAACAAATTGCAACTTGAGTTTTTGTTATTTCTCCAATAGAAGTATTTTCTATTATAAGGTTTTCGTTATTAATAATTTTTCTAATAAGTGAGGTATTAGTTCTAATATTTTCAATATAAGATTCATTAGAACCTCTTACAATTGATTCTGCTTGAGGTACCATAATAGCTCGTCCCTCAATTTTTTTAGCTTCAATACAAATTGCAATATTTAAAGTGTCTACAAATAAAGCAGTAAAACCAGAATTTATTTTATTAAAGGCATCTTGAAAAGTTTTTTCTATATTTATAGAGTTTTCTTGAAGTATATGATTAAGTAAAAATTCTTTTAAATCAAATTTTCGTACGTTTTGAAGTTTTTTATTTTCAGCATCTTCAGTAGGAGGAGTTAATTTAATAGAATTTTTTAATAATAGTGGCTCTAAAACAGAACTATTTATTGATTCAGAATTAACCATACCATCTATAAATAATAGACAGGCTTTAAAGGTTTTATTTTTAATATTTATTTCAAATTCTTTTAGAATAATATCACTATTAATAAGTAAACTATATTTATTAGTAATATATCTAATAATTTTATCATATTCGGGATATATAGCTTGTTTAACATTGTTTTCTTTTGGCATATTATTTGGTGAATCTGGTATAGTAAAATCTGTATTAGTATTAGTTTTATATGAAAATATATTATAAAGAGAATCTTTGAAATTCATTATTACCTCCAATAATATTTATATTATCTGTAGTAATTGGGAAATTATGCATGTAATAAAATTGTAATGAAAAATCTATTGATAATAAAATATTTTTTAGGTAAAATTAATTTAATATTGATAATAAGTAGATTAAAGGAAGTGTAATTATGAGAAAAGATAAAGGAGCTATATCTGTATTTGTTTTAATAGCAATGTTATTTTTCTTGGCATTTATAATGGTTTCATATAATACTGTTCAAGAAAAAGGAAAAACACAACAAGAAACAACACAGGTTTTAAAAGGAGTATATGATACAGGAGAAGATATTAATGCAGTATATTCTCAAAAATATTCAGGTGCAATTACAGATTTAAATACAGTAACAAAAACAGATGAACAAGCAAATGTTGCAGCTACAGCAAATTATATAGCTATTGATGGTGTTATATATAAAAGAGATGTTTAAATATTAATTTTAAGTAATAAATTTTAAAAACCCTAATATACATTTAATAAAGATGTACAAATGTATAGGAGGGTATTTTTTTATGGAAAATTTAGAGATATATCAAGATATAAGTGGGAGAACAGGAGGAGATGTATATATTGGAGTGGTGGGTCCTGTTAGAACTGGAAAATCTACTTTTATAAAGAACTTTATGGAGCTTCTAGTATTGCCTAATATTGATAATATGTATAAAAGAGAAAGAGCTATTGATGAACTTCCACAAAGTGCTAGTGGAAAAACAATAATGACAACAGAACCAAAATTTATTCCAAATGAAGCTATAGAAATTACTTTAAATGGAAATATAAAATTAAAAACTAGATTAGTAGATTGTGTTGGATATTTAGTTAATAATGCTCTTGGTCATATGGAAAATGATATGCCAAGGATGGTAAAAACACCTTGGTCTTTAGATGAAATTCCTTTTGAAACTGCAGCTGAATTAGGTACAAAAAAAGTAATTGTTGAGCATTCTACTATTGGGATGGTAATTACAACAGATGGAAGTATAACAGATATACCAAGAGAAGATTATGTAGAGGCAGAAGAAAGAGTAGTAAGAGAGCTTAAAGAATTAAATAAACCATTTATTATAATTTTAAATTCAAATGATCCATATAGTGAATATACTAGAAATTTAGCAAAGCAGTTAGAAGATAAATATTTAGCACAGGTAATTACTATGAATTGTTTAAATATGAATATAGAAGATGTAAATAATATATTTGAAAAATTATTATATGAATTTGAAATTGATAGAGTAAATTTAAAACTTCCTAGATGGATTAATGGTTTAGCTTTTGAAAATGAAGTTAAACAAGGCTTGTTTGAAAAAATAAAAGAAACTTTTTGTGAAGTAAAGAAAATAAAAGATGTTCAAGGCTCTTATGAAAAATTATTAGAAAATGAAAATATAAAAAATATTGCTATTTCAGAAATAAATTTAGGTACAGGTGTAGTAAATGTAAATGTAGAACTGCAAGATTATCTATTTTATAATATGTTAAGTGAAATTACAGGAGAGAAAATAGATAATGAAGGAGAATTATTTTCTTGCATTTATAATTTATCTCGAATTAAAAAAGATTATGATAAAATGTCATATGCACTTCATGAAGTAACAGAAAGAGGCTATGGAATTGTGACCCCTACAATGGAAGATTTAATTTTAGAAGAACCAGAAATAGTAAAACAAGGACAAAAATATGGAGTTAAATTAAAAGCTAAAGCACCATCTATACATATGATAAAAATAGATACAGAAACAGAAGTAGCGCCACTTGTTGGAAGTGAAAAACAATCTGAAGAATTAGTAAAATATTTACTTTCAGAATTTGAAAATGATCCGAAAAAAATTTGGGAATCAAATATATTTGGGAAAAGTGTACATGAACTTGTAAATGAAGGCTTGCAAAACAAACTTGCTAGAATGCCAGAAGATGCACAAAATAAATTGAGAGATACACTTCAAAGAATAGTAAATGAAGGCGGTGGAGGGTTAATTTGTATTATTTTATAAACTTAAAAGATAGCTTTTAGCTATCTCTTTTTATTATATAAATTGACAAAGTTTACATAAAAATATATAATATATAAGATGGCAAAACCGTATGAGCTGTAGAGAGTTGCCAGAGAATATGAATACGAAAGAGGTATGTTAGTATGAATTTAAAAAAACCGTCAATGAGAGATTTAGCAACACTACAAGGGGGAAAAGCGTTTTTTGGTAGTAATACTGTAAACACACGAGCTGTCATGAATACTTTTGCTCCTAAATTGGTCATACCAGAAATTCCGAAAGATGATTCTAAAATGCTGTTTGGAAAGAAAAAGCCGGCACTTAAGAGCGAACAAATTCGGTTAATTGAAAATCTTGAGAGCAGAATAGTGCACGACGTTGAAGGTTTGAGCCAGTTCGAAGAACTGAACTTGGCTTTTATCTATAATGATCTTATGCCAGGGGATGTTGTGGCTCCTATATCACTCAAGAGAGTTAAGGAGTTTTTAGAAAACGTTGTAAAGCCTGCTAGTGAAAGTGGCTATAATAAGGTCATGGCTTATTACAATGTTTTAGCTGAAGATATTCCAAAGAATAAGCTAGAGAAACTGCGTAATGCAGCACAGTCGTTTTTAGGAACCTTCCGCACGATTGAAAATGCTATGCAATATTCTCAAGGTTTTTATGAAGCTGCTGTTCGAATGGCTCCAAAGCTTGATGCACCAGAAGAAATGTCTCTTGTAGATAGAGTAAAATGGTTGCGTCTATGGGTATTTATCATAAGAGACCAGACTTTGTTTTGGGGAGATATGGATACAAAAGGCAATTTGTTTGGAAAAGCTCATCTGGCTTCTTTTAACCAATTGCATATTTATCCAGAAACTGTTATGTATGCAGAAAGAGAATATTTTAGCAAGTTGCCAGATAATTCTATTCTGTATGATATGATGGTTAGAATGATAAATTTATTCCCACAAGATGTGCAAAACACGGTTTTGCGCTATGGAGAAATTGGAACCAATGTTGCTGATTCTTCTGGAAAGATAGAGCATGTGCGAAATCTGATAAAGAAGAAAATGTTTCCTCATCCTTGGCTTGCACAAAGTCCGTATTTCTGTATGCCTATTGGAATAAAAACTTTTGTGCCTGAAAGGTTTAAAAGCGCAATAGAGGCATTTAAGAATGGTGGTCTGGAAACTTTACCTACCTTTGAATACACATATGTTGATGCATATAATGAGTTCAAGCGTCGAAAGATGATTTGTTATCAGTATGCAACAGCAATGGTAGAAGGTGAAGAACGTAAAGTAGGTGTAACCTGTAAGGAAGAATTAGCAATGTATGCAGAGCTTTATAAGTGGCTCTTGGAACATCCGGATTTCAAATTTGGCCCTGAAGAAAAGACTTTGGAAGAATATGGGCTGGACAAACTGTTAGAAGAAGCAGTAGACCCTAATTTTGGAATTTCTACATGGATTCTGGATATGGGATTTGCAAAGGAAGAAGAGGATATTAATTGGGAATTGGTAGAGGCTGTACTTAAGCCTGAAGAAAATGTTGAACTGTTTCAAAATTATCTAGAGGGAGCAATTTCCGAAGGAGAAATTTTTGAAAAGTTCCGTTTCTCTAGTCCAAACCAGGCGATTGCTTGCTTTAGCAAAGTAAGCAAAGTTCCTGTTCAAGAAATAGATAAATTGGGACAAGCACTAAAAAGATTAAAGACTTTTGGAGTCAATAGTGCACTACCTAGTGATCTTATTTACTTGGAAATTTTCAAATACCTTGCAAATAACAATCCAGAGATGCTAGGCAAGGGTCTAATAACAATGTATGGACCGAAATTTTGCCAGCAATAATTTACAATTGAATATTGAGTAAATTAATCTCTACAGCCCCCGCTGCGACTTGTCGTGGCGGGGTTTCTTTTTTATTGAACATATATGAAAATGTAGAAAAATGGTATATTTTGTTGGGTGATTAATTGGGTTAATATATTGACTATATATTTTTTCCGTGTTAATATATCATCATTAATTTCAATGTTTTTAAGTCTTATAGCAAATCGCTATGTTAATTTCAATGATTAAATAATTAAATTTTTAGGAGGAAATGAGTGAAAAATAGACTATTAATTTTTTGCATTTTTTTGTGTTGCGTTATAATATTTTTTTCAGTGTTTTTTGTATATTCAAAATATAAAAATGGCATTGCTGTAAAAACTGTTACTAAAGTAGCAGAGCCTATATTTGAAGTCGTAAAGCCTGAAATTAAAGAAATAGAGTTTTTAAATAATGATAAATATTGTTATGAATTTAGTATTAGAAATTTTAAGGATAATCTTATTTCAGAAGTAAATTTTAAATATAGTATAGAATTTATGTTATCTCAAAATGATGCACCTATTATAATAAATTTATATAGGGTAGATAATGGAGAGAAAGTTAAATTAGAATTGAAAAATAATAGATTAATTGAAGAAGAATATTTTACTGCTCAAAAAGAAGAAAAATTTTATGTAGCAGAAATTATGTATGATAATACTTCTAAAGAAATTTTAGAAGCAGATTTAGATATTAAATTAAATGTGAAGAGTGTACAATTTGAGGAGGTGAATGTGTGAGAAAAATATTAAAAATTTTATTATTTAGTATTGTTATATTAATAATTTCTTTGGAAGTAGATGCTAAATATATTTATAAAAATGAAGAAAGTATTTTTAAAATAAAAAGTGCTGATAATGAAAATCCTATAATAAATAATAGAAATTATAATGTATATGATGAAGTTTTTTGTGAAGATGTGAAAATTGATTTTTCGGATAATATAGGTGTTTCTCTAAGCCAATATTGTTTTAAAGAAAATGAGAATATAGAAGATGAATGGATAGATTTTAATACGGGATTTGTTTTTGAAACTTCTGGTTATTATAAAATAAAAGTAGTAGATTTATATAAAAATACAGTAGAATATTCTTTTATGCTTGATAAAGAAGTTAATAAATCAGAAATGAATATTGTATCAGAAGATAATTCTCAAAGTGTTGTGGAAATTGTATCAGAAGATATATTATCAGGTATTCAAAAAATAGAAGTATATGTAGATAACGAATTATATACAGTGTATAACTATGCTGATGATGAATTAAAACAGGTATCTAAAGAAATGGTGTTTCCATTAGAGAAGATTGATTTTTATGAAGAGATATATGTCATAACTTATGATAAATTAGGAAATTTAAAAAAGTCAGAAAGTATTATTTTAAATGTAGATAAAATTTATGATATTGTGGATTTATATAGATTTAGAGATGTTGTAAACAATAAAATATGTAATTTTGAAAATAAAACTGTGTATTTAATGAAAAGTTTAGAGCTTAATTTGTTAGAAGATAATAATTGGAGTGCAATTAGTGGTTTTAAAGGAGAATTTGATGGTAAAAAACACACAATATCTGGATTTTATATGGATAAAACAGCTGAAAAAACAGCATTTTTTGCAGATAATTATGGAGTTATAAAAAATTTAACTATTTCTGGGGAAATTAAAACGTCTGGCGATATTTCAGGCGGGATCTGTGCTGAAAATTATGGCGAAATTATTAATTGTAGGTCAAGAGTTAAAATAAATTCAACTGGTAATTATATTGGTGGAATTTCAGGGATTAATTATGGCTTTATTAAACAATCTAGAAACAATTCTCATATTACAACAACTGGTAAATATGTAGGTGGTATTGTTGGATATAATAAATCTTTGGGAAAAATTTATAAATGTGGAAGTTATGGAAGAATTACAGGGGAAATGTACATAGGTGGTGTTTGTGGTTTTACAGAAGGAAATAATGATAATGTAATTGAATTAAGTTTTAATATGGGAAATATTACAGGAAGTGAATTTGTAGGTGGAGTTTGTGGTGGTACAAGTGATGAAATTATAAATATGAAATCTTTATATAATAGAGGTAATGTAATAGAAAATAATGGAGCTGGAAATAATGGTGGAATAATAGGATGTAATAAGAAAAATATAAATATTTGTAATGGATATAATTTAGGCGAAATTAATTCTTTGTTTCCAAATCAAATTGGACCCCAAAATATTAAAGCTGACAATTTTTATTATATAAATAATAAAGCTAATGTTTCTAATATTGGAATAGCTAAAAATGAAGCTTTATTTAAAGAATTAATTGAAAATGAAAATTCTATTTTATTTTTATTAAATCAAAAAGTATCTGGAGTATGGGTAATTAAATATGGACATAATGATGGGTATCCTATGTTTGTATGGCAATTTGAATGATTTTATTATAAATTGCATATTGTAAGAAATCTTTGATTATGGTATAATAACATATGTTTTTAGGAGGAAATATGCAAGATAATCAAGAATTAATTAGAAATTTTAGTATAATTGCACATATTGATCATGGTAAATCAACATTAGCTGATAGAATAATTGAGATGACAGGTGCTTTAGATAAAAGAGAAATGGAATCTCAAGTGTTAGATAATATGGATATTGAAAAAGAAAGAGGAATTACAATAAAATCTCAAGCTGTTAGAATGAACTATACAGCTAAAGATGGAAAAACTTATGTATTTAATCTTATAGATACTCCAGGTCATGTTGACTTTAATTATGAAGTTTCAAGAAGTTTAGCGGCTTGTGAAGGAGCAATATTAATTGTAGATAGTACACAAGGTGTTGAAGCTCAAACCCTAGCAAATGTTTATTTAGCTTTAGATGGAAATTTAGAAATACTTCCAGTTATAAATAAAGTAGATTTACCAAATGCTAGACCAGATGAAGTAAAACATGAAATTGAAGATATTATTGGAATACCAGCAATGGATGCACCATGTATTTCTGCTAAAACAGGTTTAAATGTTGAAGAAGTTTTAGAAAGAATTGTAAAAGATATTCCAGCACCAAAAGGAAATAAAGATGATAAATTACAATGTTTAATTTTTGATTCATATTATGATAATTATAAAGGTGCATTAAGTTATGTAAGAGTAATGAATGGAAAAGTAAAAGTAAATGATGAGATTTTATTTATGGCAACAGGAAAAACTTTTACAGTAACAGAAGTTGGGTATTTTAAAGCTGGTGGATATATTCCAGCAGCTGAGTTAAAAGCAGGAGAAGTTGGATATATTTCAGCAAGTGTTAAAACTATTTCTGATTTACATGTTGGTGATACAATAACATTAAAACAAAATCCAGCTGATGAGGCACTTCCTGGATATAAACAAGCTAATTCTATGGTATATTGTGGTATTTATCCAGTTGATGGAAGTGAATATGAGCCTTTAAAAGAAGCTTTAGAAAAATTAAAATTAAATGATGCTGCATTAAATTATGAACCTGAAACCTCAACAGCATTAGGTTTTGGTTTTAGAAGTGGATTTTTAGGATTACTTCATTTAGAAATAGTAATAGAAAGATTAGAAAGAGAATTTGATATTGGACTTATTACAACATCACCATCAGTTATATATAAAGTATATAAAACAAGTGGAGAAGTAATCGAATTGTATAATCCAACAGAATTGCCACCTAGTACAGAAATAAAATATATTGAAGAACCAATAATGAAAGCTTCAATAATAATTCCTAAAGAATTTGTTGGAAATGTTATGGAAGTTTGTCAAAATAGAAGAGGTACATATCTAGATATGAAATATTTAGATGATACTAGAGTAACTCTTGAATATGATTTACCATTAAATGAAATTATATATGATTTCTTTGATACAATAAAATCAAAAACAAAA
>JAEIGA010003452.1_pt1 | contig 24754 bp, 24 predicted proteins | sample 9270691 | NCBI WGS metagenome assembly JAEIGA01 (sample SAMN17057246, study PRJNA624740) | gut metagenome | biome: biome; isolation source: fecal sample | host: Bos grunniens | place: China: Xizang | collected 2019
ATCAATCGTGCTGGTACATCCAATCCTGTAATTGTGTTGGATGAGGTGGATAAGCTCACAAGCAACATAAAGGGCGACCCTTCTTCAGCTCTTCTCGAAGCTCTTGATCCGGAGCAGAATACAGCATTCCATGACAACTACCTTGATATAGATTATGACCTGTCGAATGTTATGTTCATCACGACGGCTAATAATATCGAGACCATCCAGCCGGCTCTGAAGGACCGTATGGAGATGATAAATGTCAGCGGATATCTTGCGGAAGAGAAGCTTGAGATTGCGAAAAATTATCTGGTACCTAAACAGTTGGAGGAACATGGTATCGAGGAAGGTCAGATTCGTCTCGGAAAGGAAACCCTGACAAAGATAATCGAGGAATATACAAGAGAGTCGGGTGTCCGTGGACTTGAGAAGCAGATAGCTAAGATTGCCCGTGTCACTGCGCGCAAGATGGCTCTAGGCGAGAGATATTACAAGACCATCAAACCTGAGCATCTGAAGGAATACCTTGGACTTCCTACCAATTCCCATGATATCCAGAAGGGTAATGAGGCTCCGGGAGTCGTTACAGGTCTGGCATGGACCTCTATGGGAGGCGAGATCCTTTTTATTGAGAGTTCGGTGAGCAAGGGTAAGGGAAATCTGTCCATGACAGGTAACCTTGGTGACGTGATGAAGGAGTCCGCTCAGATTGCCTTCCAGTATATAAAGGCTCATCCTGAAATGACCGGATTGACATACGAGGAGTTTATGGAGAGGGATATCCACGTACATGTTCCGGAGGGTGCGGTTCCGAAGGATGGCCCTTCTGCAGGTATCACGATGGTCAGCTCCATGGTGTCTGCTTATCGCAGACAGGCTGTGAAGAGCGGTATTGCGATGACTGGTGAGATGACTCTTCGTGGTCGTGTGCTTCCGGTCGGAGGTATCAAGGAGAAGATACTTGCGGCTAAGAGATCGGGTATTCATACTATCGTGATTTCAGAAGAGAACAGAAAAGATGTCGAGGATATAAAGGAAATTTACATAAAAGGTCTTACCTTTGTCTATGTTGATAGTATCCATGATGTAATAGACAATGTATTCGATTAATCGTTGGTTCCAGTGACCCCCGCCTGCCATTCGGCAGGCACCCCCTAGCCGGGGGTGGCATGTCACTTACACCAATCGATCAATCGAATAAATATGTAAATTTTATGCTAGAAGTACGCATTGAGAAGAGTTGGAAGAACGCATTGGCGGACGAATTCGGGAAACCGTATTTCGAATCGCTGGTGCGTTTTCTTCATTCGGAAAAGGCTGCGGGTCAGAAGGTATATCCTCCGGGAAGTCAGATATTCAAAGCCTTTGAACTTACCCCTGTGGATAATCTGAAGGTTGTTATCCTCGGTCAGGATCCTTATCATGGACCGGGACAGGCTCATGGCCTGTCGTTTTCTGTACCTGAGGGCGTGCAGGCTCCTCCGTCACTCAAGAACATATTCAAGGAGATAGAGTCAGATCTGGGAGTGAAGATGAGCGGGTATCCTAATCTTGAGAAATGGGCCCGTCAGGGCGTGATGCTTCTTAATGCCGTACTTACAGTGCGTGCAGGAGCTGCGGCATCGCATAGCAAGATAGGCTGGGAGGAGTTTACAGATGCTGTGATAAAGTATATCTCAGACCATTGTGAGGGAGTCGTTTTCCTTCTCTGGGGTAATTTTGCAAGGAGCAAGAGTGCGCTTATAGACAGCTCGAGACACTATGTACTGGAGGCTGCTCACCCTTCTCCGCTTGCCCGTGGAGCATTCTTTGGTTGCCGTCATTTCTCACAGACAAATGCAATCCTGACCTCGAGAGGTATGCAGCCAATAGACTGGCAGCTTTAAAAGCACAGAATATCCCTGTTTTTGTGCTGAGAACCGAAAACAACAGGGTAAGAGAACAGTATGAAAAGAATAGCAATGTTTCCAGGGTCATTCGACCCATTTACTGCCGGCCATCTCAATATCCTGAAGAGGGCCCTGACCATGTTTGATGAAGTAGTGGTGGCAGTTGGAGTGAATATAGACAAGAGGGGATTCTTTCCCAATGAAAAGAGGATTGACATTATCCGTCAGGCCACAGCTGGTCTTGAAGGTGTCAGCATCATCCAGTATGACAACCTGACCATTGACAAATGTCATGAGTTGGGAATCAGACATATTGTGCGTGGTGTCAGGAATATGATAGATTTCGAGACAGAGAGGTCCATCGCTGATGCCAACCGTAAGCTTGCACCGGATATTGAGACCATAATAATTCCTACAGCTCAGGAATTTGCGCACATTTCTTCTACTGCGGTGCGTGACTTGCTGAAGCATGGAGGTGACACTTCTTTGTTTGTTCCTGAGGGAGTGGAATTATAGACGGATGCTGAAGAGGATAGTCATATCTGTTTTTATACTGCTGGGAATATTCTGCTCCCAGCAGGCGTTTTGCCATTCTGAGCAAATCAAAGAATCTTTGGACTCGACTGTGGCTGCGCGTCTTGATGAGAGACTGGCTGAGTACTTTGCAGCTATAGAAAGGGAAGGGACAGAGATACAGAAAGGGGAATGTGATTTCCTTATTGAGACATGTACGGACTCTCTTATGCGTCAGTATGTGGCCCTTGCTGTATATGCTCATTACATGGATTCAAAAGTGATGGGGGCCGAAGCTGTAGCTATCCATGTCTTTGACAAATGGTTTGCGTCGGGACAGGTGAAGATGCGCAGTGATGCCGAAATGCTTGCAGCAAGGATATTTGCGGAATTCAACCGTCAGTCTCTTGTCGGTGAGAAAGCGCCGGAACTGACCATGGAAGATATGGATGGTCAGATGTATGCCTTGTTCGGACCGGATGATTCCAAGGGACGTTTCCGTATCCTTTATTTCTACGATACATCATGTGCAACCTGCAAGGTGCAGACGATTCTGCTTCGTAACCTGCTTCAGGATGAGGATTTCCCTGTAGACTTATATGCCATATATGCTTCTGACAATCGTCAGGCGTGGACTGATTATGTGGGACAGCAGTTGAATATTGAAACGTCACAGACAAGGGTATATCACTTGTGGGATCCAGAACTTGATTCCGATTTTCAGCGTAAATATGGAGTTCTTCAGACTCCTCGTATGTTCCTTATTGCTCCGGACGGTACTGTTTTAGGCCGTGGCCTGGATGCAGCTGCCCTTTCACAGATGCTTCATTCGATCTTTGATGAAGTGGAATTGGAATATGGTGGTGATGAGTCCGAAGCCTTGTATGATGGTATATTCGGAGATTCGATGCCTTCCGGTGAGGAAATCGGAGAACTTGCGGATTATATAGCTTCCAGCACATTGGAGCGCGGTGATACCGTCATGTTCCGTCAGATGGCAGGAGACCTTCTGTATTATCTGACTATGCAGAGGGGAGAGGGATTCAAGGAGGGGCTTGATCTGCTAATAGACAGACACATTCTCTCCCGTAGTGATATATGGAAGTCGGAGGATGATACTCTGAAGGTTGTAGGAATGGCTCAGATATATGATGACCTTCTTGCGCGTTCCACACCGGGAAAACTTATTCCGGATATGAAACTTCCGGGACAATTGTATTATATCGGAAAGGTGAAGGACAAGGATTTTCGTGTAAGAAGACTTCGCGGACAGGAGAATTACATCATGTTTGTGACAGACGGATGCCATGTGTGTGCTGCCGAGAAGGAAGCTGCCTTGAGGCTTGTGTCGGAGAACAGAAAAGTGAAGGTCCTTATGGTGAATGTGGATAATGTACTGTCTGAAAATCCTGGTCTTGCAGGTCGTATGTTCGACGCTTTCGATCTTTCTTCTCTTCCATTCATCCTTAAGACAGACCGCAAAGGAAAGATTCTTGGAAGATATATTTCACTTCTGGCACAATGATTGGTTAAGGGGATTTCGTTACGAATTAAACAACTTCCCCTATGTGTGATTTTTTCGAGGATTATCTTCATAATCCGTCAGAGGCGATAGCTTCGGCTGTCAGAGACGCAGGATGCGCCGCTTGGGTAGACATGGTTGATGACGAGCTTATCTATGAACAGATTTCTTCGCCGGAATTCCGCCTATATGAAGAGATGGTCTTTTCTCCTGCATCATAATCCCTGAATTTAACTATCTTTGTACCTATGACTACAGGTACATTGATATTGATTCTTATTGCAGTGCTTGTTACGGCGCTGCTTACTTTTCTTGCGGTATCGCTGGCTGCGGCTAAGAAAGATAAGGTGGATTCTTTTGTGCTGATGGAAGCGCTTAAGGCTCAGATGACAGCTGAAAGCGAGAAAGCCCTGAAGGCTCGTGAAGAGGAACTTGAGAATCGTGCCAAGCTGCTTTTTGAAAATCTTTCTGCCGGTCTGGATAAGGATATCAGGAGCATGAAGGATGCTTTCGAACAGAACCGAAAGACTCATGTGGAGACGTCCCAGAGTCTGAAGGAGAATATTGACAATGCCGTGAAAAATCTTCGGGAGCAGACCTTGTCCATCGGAGATAAGGCAGACAATCTTGCTGATGCTCTCAAGGGTAGGAATAAGACGCAGGGTAACTGGGGAGAGGTGATTCTTGACAATCTGTTTACATCAGAGGGATTACGTGAAGGCCGTGACTACGACAAGGAGGAAACCTTGCGTGACGAACATGGTAATGTGATCCGTAATGAGGATACCGACCGCAGGATGCGTCCGGACTTTATTCTTCACTATCCCGACGGCAATGATATCGTTGTCGATTCTAAGGTCGTTCTGACCGCTATGTATGATTATTATTCGACAGATGATGAGGCTCTGAAATCCGATGCCATGTCGCGTAATCTTGCAGCAATGAAGGAACAGGTACGCAGGTTGGCAAAGAAGGACTATAGCCGTTATCTGCAGCCGGGACATAGGATGCTGGACTACGTCATAATGTTCGTGCCGGTATATTCTGCGCTTCGTCTTGCCTATGAGGCAGACCGAAATCTATGGCATGATGCGTATGAACAGGGAGTGCTCATAACTACAGAGGAGACCATGATGCCGTTTCTCAGAATGATAAATATTGCGTGGAAGAGTCATGAGCAGGTAGCAAATCAGCAGCAGATAATAGCTGCCGCCGAAATGATGCTTTCCCGTGTCTCGGACTTCTGTACTGCGCACGCGAAGATGGGTGAGAAGCTCGAAGATGCTCTTAAATACTACGATATTTGTGACCGTAAGCTCAGAGAACGCGGTCAGAGTATAGTAGGAGCTGCTAACAGGCTCATAAGTTATGGGGTGCCCAAGAATCCTAAGAAACCTTTACCTTCGGAATCCGGTATGGAAGAGATTGAGGAGTGATCAGAACTCCGCTGCCTTCTGCATCTTGGTCTTGATACGGTCATTGCAGAGGTTTCCGAGGCTTCCCAATGAAGTGTGCTTGAGATCGGTCGGCGTGAGCTGGCCGTTTGTCTTTCCTTCCGCACCCATGTAACGGAACCTTCCTTCATTTACCTCTATTCCGACACTCTTGTAGGCATCTCTGAAAGGTGTTCCTTCAAGAGTCCTGCGGTTGACTTCCTCGACAGTGAAAAGATAGTCATAGATAGGAGCATCCAGAATGTTTTCCTTTATAAGGATGTGCTGAAGCATGTAGTCTGCCATCTGGAGACATCTGTGCATGTTCTCAAGTGCAGGGAAAAGGATATCCTTCAGAAGCTGGAACTCGCGATGGTAACCGTGCGGCATGTTGCTGCAGAGCAGGCTTATCTCATTCTCTACAGACATGATACGGTTGCAGTTTCCGCGCATGATTTCCCATACGTCAGGGTTTTTCTTATGAGGCATTATGCTGGATCCTGTGGTGAGTTCGTCCGGGAACTTTATGAATCCGTAATTAGGACTCATGTACATGCAGCAGTCTGCAGCGAATTTGTTGAGGGTCAATGCTATGGCTCCCATTGCAGATGCAACTGCCCTTTCCGATTTTCCTCGGCTGAGCTGAGCTGCTACGACATTGTAATCCAGATTTCCGAATCCGAGAAGGTCTGTTGTCATCTGACGGTCGAGAGGGAATGAACTTCCGTATCCTGCAGCCGATCCGAGCGGATTCTGGTCAGTGACATTATAGGCTCCTCGAAGCATGTACATGTCGTCTGCGAGAGCTTCTGCGTATGCTCCGAACCAGAGACCGAATGATGAAGGCATGGCCACCTGTCCGTGAGTATAGCCAGGAAGAAGAGTATCTTTATACCTTTCACTGAGGCTCTGCAGGGTATCGAAAAGTGTGATCACTTCTTTACGGAGCGCAAGTACTTCATCCTTGAGAAAGAGTTTCAGATCCACTAGAACCTGGTCGTTGCGTGAACGGCCCGAATGAATCTTCTTTCCGAGGTCTCCGAGGCGGCGTGTCAGCAGTAACTCCACCTGGGAATGTATGTCTTCCACGTCATCCTCCAGACGGAAGTCTCCAGCTTCGATTTCGGAAAGTATCTTGTCCAAGGCTTCAGTGAGGGTCTCTAGTTCTTCCTTCTCAAGAAGACCTATGGATTCGAGCATCCGGATATGTGCCTTTGAACCGATTACATCATATTTTGCAAGACGCATGTCAAGGATGCGGTCGTTTCCTACTGTGAAATCCTCTACAAGGTCTGTGGCTTGTGTTCCTTTACTCCAAAGTGTACTCATAATTCCATTGTCATCTCGAGCGAAGTCGAGAGATCTTTATTTAATGTTAGTAATAAAATCAATATATGTCCTGATTCCGTTTCTTATTTCGTCGGTGAATACGAATTCATTTCGACGGTGCGAACGCGATGAATCTCCAGGTCCCATCTTAATGGCATCACATCCGATACGCATCCAGTCCGAAGTTGTAGGTGAAGAGAATGTCTCGATGCCGAGAGCTTCGGCTACCTTCTGAAGAGGGGAGTCTTCCTTTGTCGCGCTTGAGCGGTTTGTCAGATTGCGCGGCTTGAGCTCGCTCCTGCATATTGTCTGAAGTTCAGTCAGTATCTCTTCGTTTGTGTATTGTTCTGTAGGCCTGATATCAATCACAAAATCACATCTGTCAGGAATCACATTATGGGCGGTTCCTGCACTTATCTGTGTCACGTTCAGATTGACTGTTCCCATTCGTGGGGATGTCCTGGCAAAAACATGGTTTCTTAATATTTCGATATCCTCCAGAGCCTTGTATAATGCATTGTCTCCTTCGTTACGGGCTGCATGACCGCTGGTTCCATGTGCTGTGGCATCGATAACAAGAAGACCTCTTTCTGCAGTGGCGGCCTTCATTCCAGTCGGCTCTCCTATAATCGCAAAGTCTATCGCAGTACATCCCTCTCTTGCATCTTCCCTGCAGCAGAATCTAGTTCCCCATAATCCGGTCATTCCGTTCTTTCCCGATCTCTCTTCTTCGCAGGTAAGGACTAAAACTATGTTTGCATTGATTGCCCTGTATGCCGCAAGCATGGCTACGACTGACGCACCGTCATCGTTGCTTCCAAGTCCCGCGACAATTTCTTCCGGACTCACCTTATGCCCGATTGCAGCACCGATTACCTCTGCAGCTGTGCTGTAATCCGGTCTGAATGGATCGAAATCATATCCTTCAGATGCATTTACCGTGTCTATATGGGCACAGAGCATCAGTACAGGCTTGGACGGATCTGTAATATGCTCGGCAATGATGTTGTTGCCTATGCGCTCATGTTCAATGCCTCTGCCGGTCATCCATCCGCTGATATGACAGCAGACCTCGTCCTCACTGAAAGACGGAGACGGTATCGCCACCATTTCCTTCAGAAGTTCCACAGCTTCTGCCGTCAAAGTCTGTATGTGTTTGTCTTGATTCATTTTCCTTCGTGTTCAAAAGCACAGAAAGCTATCTATATCAGTGTTGTTCCGGTGGTGCCGAGCAGATTGCGGGCATGCTTTATAAGCACTCTTGCGACTCCGCTGTCTATGGCCTTGAATGAATTCGTAAGCTTAGGTATCATTCCGTCAGCCACGCGTCCTTCTGCCTTCAGTTCAGCGAATCTCTCGCGGTCGATTTCAGCGATGACGCTTGTGTCATCATCCTTGTCATAAAGTACCCCATCCTTCTCGAAGCAGTAGATCAGTTCGGTCTCATGCGTGAGTCTGCCGTCGTCGCTGCAGTGTGTGCATTCCTCACAGCGACAGCATACATCCTTTTTTGAACGGTACTGGTAGTTCGCCATGGCGATAGCGACAGAGGAAGCGATGGTATCGGCATTGGTATTCAGAAGATGTCCCTCTCCATCGTGGTTTATAGCGTTGAATACCGGTACGATACCTCTTTCCAACAGGGAGTATATGAACCCAGCATTTACACTTTCCGAAGCCACATCCCCGACAAATCCATAGTCTACCATGGTACCGAGACTTTCGACATGGATCGGAGGTCTTTTACGTGCCTTGACAGCGTTGCCGTCGGCTCCGGTCAGACCGATGGCATTGCATCCCTCTGCCTGGAGCAGTGCGACGATATTCTTATTGCACCACCCTGCGTAGACCATAGTCACGACCTTGAGAGTATCTTCGTCAGTCACTCTTCTACCCTCTACCATTACCGGAGTCATTCCCATCGACTTCTGCATCTGACTTGCCATGACTCCTCCTCCATGTACGAGAATCTTCATCCCCGGCATGGCTGCGAAATCTCTGACAAACTCCCTAAGAAGCTCCGGATTGTCGACTACGTTTCCTCCTATCTTTACAATCTGTATCATGTATGTTTTTGTCGGTCAAGTACTTGTAGGTTATTGTAAATCGCGGAGGATGGCTTTCAGTACTGTCTGGGCGGATACTACGCGGTTTGCTGCTTCAGGAATCACGATAGATTGAGGACTTTCGATTACATCATCAGTCACAATCATGTTTCTGCGTACAGGTAGGCAATGCATGAAGTACGCATTGTTGGTCAGGGCCATCTTTTCAGCGTCCACAGTCCAATCACGATCTGTGCAGAGAATCTTTCCGTAGTTGTCACCCTCATATGCAGACCAGTTCTTCGCATAGATGAAGTCTGCACCTTCGAAAGCTTTGCGCTGGTCGTACTCGATGCGTGCACGGCCGGTGAATTTCGGGTCGAGCTCATATCCGTGAGGATGAGTTATGACGAATTCGTAGTCAGTCATGTTTATTCCTTCGGCAAAAGAATTAGGTACAGCCTGAGGCAGGGCCTTCGGGTGAGGTGCCCATGTCAAGACAATCTTTGGTTTCTTGACTTTCTTATATTCCTCAATGGTAATGAGGTCCGCAAAGGTCTGGAGAGGATGTCTTGTCGCAGCCTCCATGCTGAATACCGGTTTACCGGAATATTTGATGAACTGATTGATGATCACTTCGTTATAGTCGTCTTCCTTGCTTTCGAACTTAGCGAATGCGCGTACTCCGATCACATCACAATAACTGCCCATTACAGGAATGGCTTCGAGCAGATGTTCCGGCTTGTCGCTGTCCATGATGACTCCGCGCTCAGTCTCGAGTTTCCACGCTCCCTGATTGACGTCCAGAACAATCACATTCATTCCAAGATTCATTGCTGCCTTCTGGGTGCTGAGTCTTGTACGTAGGCTGGAGTTGAAGAAGATCATCAGCAGGGTCTTGTTCCTGCCGAGTTCCTGGTCAGCAAAGGGGTTTGCCTTGACATACTTTGCTTCCTCGAGTGCCTTGGAGAGATCTCCAAGTTGTGTTATTGATGTGAAATGTCTCATAATGTCAGTTCCTTCCAAGCATTTACAAATGATTCTGCTGTTTCCTGTGATACGGTCAGTGACGGGAGTAGTCTGATGACCTGTGCTCCTGCAGCACCTGTGAAGAAATGTCTTTCAAACAGGAGTCTGTCTCGGAGTCCTACATATTCGTCCTTGAGTTCAAGTCCTATCATAAGTCCTTTACCTCGATATTCCTTAATGGCTTTGTCTCCTTCAAAAGATTTGCGGAAATATTCTCCGATCTTTTCCGCATTCTCGATAAGGTGTTCGTTCTGAATGATGTCAAGTACGGCAAGTGCTGCTGTACATGCGAGATGGTTGCCTCCGAAGGTTGTACCGAGCATGCCGTATGATGCCTTGATTACAGGGCTTATGAGCACACCGCCTATCGGGAAACCGTTGCCCATACCCTTTGCCATAGTGATGATGTCTGCGCGGATGCCGTTATGCTGATGGGCAAAGAATCGTCCTGTTCTTCCGTAACCGGACTGTATTTCATCCAGAATAAGTATACATTCGTACTTGTCGCAGAGGGAACGCAGGCCGTTCAGGAATTCATCTGTAGGCTCATATATGCCTGCCACTCCCTGGATGCCTTCAATAATCACAGCTGCGAAGTCTCCTTTCGATAAGTGAGCTTCTACTGCAGAGAGATCATTCAGGTCGACAAAGACTATATTGTCTGTGGTATTGAACGGTGCCTGTATCTTAGGATTGTCAGTAGCTGCAACTGCTCCAGATGTCCTGCCGTGAAAGGCTTTTCTGAAAGCCAGCACCTTTGCCTTTCCTGTATGGAATGAAGCAACCTTGAGCGCATTCTCATTTGCTTCAGCTCCGCTGTTACAGAGGAAGAGGGCATAGTCATCGTAACCGCATACCTTTCCTAACTTTACCGCAAGCTCCTTCTGCAGAGAGTTCTGTACGGCGTTAGAATAGAAACCGAGTCTGCCGAGTTGTTCTGACAGCATTTGTACGTAATGAGGATGGCAATGTCCTACGGAGATTACAGCGTGACCTCCGTAAAGGTCTGTATAGACTTCGCTGTTCTTATCCCAAAGGGTTGTGTCCAGACCCTTTACCGGCTCAATATCCCACAACTTATATACTTCAAATAAATTCATTTCATTATCGCGTTATAAGGTCTTTGTCTGAAAACCTTCTATAATGATTTTCCTTTTCAGACGGCGACGGGAGGAGGTCAGGAAACCGTGGCCGCCCGCTGCCATGTGTATAATTAAAATGCTGAAGGCTTCAGACGAAGACCTGTGTCTTCCGGCAGTCCGAACATAAGATTCATGTTCTGTACAGCCTGTCCTGCTGCCCCTTTCACAAGGTTATCTATGCATGATGCAATATGTATGTATCCGTCGTGCAGCTCTACATGCACAAGGGCCTTGTTTGTGTTCACGACTTCCTTCATGGAAATGCCTTCTACACTATGGAAAACAAAAGGTGAAGCTGAATAGTAATCCTCATAAAGTTTTCTGTAATCAGCTTCGTCCATACCCTCGGCAGCCCTTGTATATACGCTCGCGAAGATACCCCTCGTGAAATCACCTCTTAGCGGAACAAAATTTACTTTAGGGTCATTGGCTCCGGTCCTTGCCAGATTCTGCTTGATTTCAGCCAGATGCTGGTGGGTGAACAGCTTATATATGGATATGTTATCGCTACGATAGCTGAAATGAGTGGTCTCGCCAGGTTTCTTTCCAGCTCCTGTTGAACCGGTGATGGCGGTTACATGGATCTCGTCTTTGATGAGGCCGGCTGCAGCCAGAGGCAAAGTGGCCAGCTGAATGGCAGTAGCAAAACATCCCGGGTTTGCTACATCGTGTGCTGACCTGATCTGCTCGCGGGCAGACTCGCAGAGTCCATAAACGAAATTTCTTCCTGCATAGTCTCCGTCAAGCCTGAAGTCGTTGCCCAAGTCGATGATGCGGCATTCCGGCTTTATTTCATGTGTGTCTACGAACTGACGGGAGATACCATGTCCGAGGCATAGAAATATCACATCAGGGTCGTTTAATTCTGTACCGAAACAAAGGTCGGTTTCGCCGATAAGGTCTCTATGTACAGAAGTCACCGGTGTGCCTTCGGAAGAAGTCGTAGTTGCCGCAACAATCTCCACGTTCGGATGATTCATAAGTATGCGGAACAGTTCACCTCCTGTATATCCTGTACCTCCGGCTATCGCTACACGTATTTTAGTCGCCGTATTCATCTGACATTCCGTTAACAGAATAATATATCTTCAATGGATTGGCGATGACCTTGGTGAATCCCACTACATCGCGGCCGGTGTATGACTTGTTCACTTCTCCGTATGCTCCGAACTTCGAGCTCATGAGATCGTGACTGCTTGTACATCCCAATACAGAGAAATGATAAGGCATGAGAGCTACTTCAACTTCTCCGGTTACGTTCTGCTCGATGCTGTCCATCATTGCTTCCATGTCGCGGCATACAGGATCAAGGTACATGGCTTCGTGCATCTGCTGACCGTACCATCCTGCTATCTGCTCCTTCCAATAGAGCTGTCCCTTTGTAAGGGTGTGTTTCTCAAGAAGATGGTGGGCTTTTACTATGATGAGCGGAGCTGCTGCTTCGAACCCTACACGGCCCTTGATACCGATGATGGTGTCTCCGATATGGATGTCACGTCCGATTCCGAAAGGACCAGCGGCATCGCGCACCGCCTTTATCACATCCACAGGACTCATCTCCACTCCGTTGAACGAAACAGGTTCACCTTTTCTGAAGCCGATCTTTATATGCTCTGGCTCTGATTTGGTAACCTTGGTCGGATACGCCTCTTCTGGAAGATAACCGTCAGATGAGAGTGTCTCCACGCCTCCGATACTGGTTCCCCAAAGTCCCTGGTTTATAGAATACTTTGCCTTTTCCCAAGAGAAGTCGAAACCATGGCTCTGAAGGAAATCAATTTCAAACTGGCGTGTGAATCCATGATCCCTTACCGGAGCTATGATCTCTACTTCCGGTGCAAGGATTTCAAAAACGATGTCAAAACGGACCTGGTCATTACCAGCTCCTGTACTTCCGTGAGCTACAGCGCCGGCACCGAGAGCCTTTACATGTTTCAGAACTTCAAGGGCCTGGAATACTCGTTCTGAAGATACAGACAAGGGATAAGTCGCATTCTTGAGAATGTTTCCATAAATGAGATATTTTATTCCCTTGTTATAGTATGTGTCTACTGCATTGACATTCTTGTGTGAAGTTGCTCCAAGTCTGAGGGCACGTTCTTCAATTGCCATTTCTTCTTCTGCAGAGAAACCGCCAGTGTTTACCATTATGGTGTGGACCTCATAGCCCTGCTCCTTGAGATATGGGACACAGAATGATGTGTCCAGTCCGCCGCTGAAGGCGAGTACGACTTTTTTGCTCATATGTTGTTTCGTTTTATTTCTTGGATTTCTGTTCGCCGTCCTTAAGGTTGACACTTTTAGGGTCTGCCGGATTGAGTACGTTTATATGTTCCGCCGGGTCATAAAGCAATCCGGTGCAAAGGCACATCCTGTGCTCGTTCGCTTCCAGTATCGAGTAGTTTCTGCATCCCTGACATCCTTTCCAGAATTCTGGGTCATCTGTCAGTGCTGCAAAAGTGACCGGTCTGAATCCGAGCTCATAGTTCATCTTCATAACCGCAGCACCTGTAGTTATACTGAATATTTTTGCGTCCGGGAATTTTTCACGGGAAAGTTCGAATATACGTGTCTTTATCCGCATCGCAAGGCCCATTCCTCTGAAGGCATGGGCTACAATGAGACCGGAATTGGCTACATATTCTTTTCCTCCCCAGGTCTCGATGTATGAGAAACCGGCGAATTTACCGTTTTCGGCTATTGCAATCACCGCTTTTCCTGCGGTCATCTTCTCTGAAACGTATTCTGGAGTTCTTCTGGCTATACCTGTACCTCTTTCGCGGGCAGAAACAAGTATCTCTTCACAGATTTCATCTGCGTATATTACGTGGCTCGCATCAGCCACCATAACATCTATGTGCATGGATGTCTAAATCTAAAGTTAAATAAAGCTGATTTGCAGATTGCCTTAGAATAAAGAGAAGAATGAGGGATTCTAACGGCAAGGCAAACCGTTACCCCTCCTAAAGTCGGACGAATATGTGCTTCGAATAATTCATAATAGCACAAAGATACGATTTTATGCAATAAAATACTAACTTTGCAGAGATTTTTAAGGTGAGCGATTGTCATAAAAACATATTTCAGTGAAAAGAAAGAAGAAACAGGTATCAAATACTGTTGATCCGGAATATCTTAAGAAGCAGAAGGCTTCGCTTGTACGCAAGAATAGACAGGTCATATATCTGAATGATAGTGAAATGGCTGCCATAGATCGTTATTGTGACAAGTTCAGGGTCAGCACCAAGGCTGCGCTTTACCGTGAGGCCATAATGGAAAAGGTTCTTTCTGAGCTGGATGACAATCATCCTACATTATTTTAAACTGACAGAGAAATGAAAAGAATTTTGATTGTAGCCGTTGCCGCATTGCTTTGTATTTCGGCAGGTGCACAGACACAGAACACAAATCAGGGACAGGTTATGGAACAGGTCGGAGAGGATTACAAGATTGTAAGTGACGAGACAATTGACGGAATAAGGTATATCGTGGCTACTCCGAGTGCAAAGGTGTGCTCGAAGCAGATTGATATCCAGATAAAGGGCAAGGTCATTCAGTCGGTTGTCTATACCCGCGGATGCGACGGAAATGCAAAGGGAATTGGAGCACTTATCAAGGGTATGAAGGTGGATGAAGCAATCCGCAGACTTGAAGGTATCAATTGTGGAAAGCGTGGAACATCGTGCCCAGACCAGTTGGCAAAGGTGCTTAAATCTCTGAAGTAGATATCTTCTGATATACGGATCATATACAAACTGCGTGCTACCAACCGGTAGCACGCAGTTTGTATAATATATTGATGAATAATGTATTAGATGTTGCGCTCAGCTGCGACTGCTTCGTTGTAGCAATGTCTGCATAGAGGTTCGTATTCATCTTTTTCTCCTAGTACGACCAGTTCATTACTTGCAACCAGTCTGTGGGAATGGTTTGCCGGGCTTCCGCATTTCACACAGATTGCATGAACCTTCTGGATATCTTCCGCAACTGCCATAAGGGCAGGCATAGGACCGAAAGGTTTTCCCATGAAATCTGTATCAAGTCCTGCTATTATGACTCTGATGCCTTGGTTTGCGAGGGTCTGGACAACGTCAATCAAGGTCTCGTCAAAGAACTGTGCCTCGTCGATGCCCACAACTTCAACATCGCTCGAAAGAAGGAGCATGCTGGCAGGGGAGTCTATCGGGGTGGAAGGAATGCTGTGCGAATCATGCGATACCACCTGATTCTCGGAGTATCTGACATCTACACATGGTTTGTAGATTTCGACTTTCTGCTTTGCGAACTGCGCCCTTTTCAATCTTCTGATGAGCTCTTCTGTCTTACCTGAAAACATTGATCCGCAGATTACTTCAATCGAACCGGCTTTTTTTGCACTTTCTAAAAACATTTCCTTATTTTTGTGAAATTAATGAATGGCCTTGTGTATCGGGGTCGCAAATATAATGATTTATTGACTTATGGAAAATAAAGAACGGCAGATTTTGTCTGAAATGATGGCTATGCTATCTTCTCTTAGAAACCAGCTGGATGCCTTGGAAGCTAAGGTGGAGGAGTTTCAGCAGATGATAGGAAATGCAGAGGAAGATATGACTCCTATCGATCTGGATATTGATGATATTCAGGAGATTGAGATGGTTGAGGAGGTTGAGGCCGTCGAGACTGTGGATGACGATCTTCCGTTTGATGATGTGCCGGTACCTGAGCTTGCCGTTGAGTCTGAATCAGCCGTTGAATCTGAACCAGTTGTTGAAACGGAGGATGACCTTCCTGTCTTTGCGGAGCCGTTAGAGGAAATGCCGGAACCTGTAATGGAAATACCGGTTGCCGAGCAGGTGTCTGTCGTAGAACCTAAACCTGCAGTCATTGATTCCATGACAGACAGACAGGCTTGGAGGACAGATATGCCGGGTTCTCAGGTCAGAGATATAAGAAGCGCGATTTCTTTGAATGACAGGATACTGTTCATCAATACTTTGTTCAATCAGGATCCTATGGCTTTTCAGGATACTCTTACGAGAATCAATCAGATGGAAACTCTCGATGAGGTGATTTCGTACGTTGCAGAGGTGAAGCCGGAATGGAGCTTCGAATCCGAAGTTGTATATCGTTTCATGATGGCGGTCCGCCGTAAGGTAAGATAATATGGCAGGTATCCTGTATATAGTTCCTACTCCTGTAGGTAATCTGGAAGACATGACATTCAGAGCTATCAAGGTTCTGAAAGAGGCGGATCTTATTCTGGCGGAGGATACAAGGACCAGTTCTGTACTTCTCAAGCACTATGAGATAAAGGGACGTCTGGAGTCCCATCACAAGTTCAACGAGCATAAGACAGCCTCAATGATAAAGGAGAGGATTCTTTCAGGGCTGAATGTAGCTCTCATCAGTGATGCAGGTACTCCGGGTATATCCGATCCTGGATTCCTTCTGGTAAGGACGTGCGCGCAGGAGGGGATAGAGATACAGACTCTTCCTGGAGCAACTGCATTTGTTCCGGCATTGGTATCTTCAGGCTATCCTTGTGACAGGTTCTGTTTTGAGGGCTTCCTTCCTCAGAAAAAGGGTAGACAGACTCGTCTTACTGAACTTGCGGAGGAAACAAGGACGATGGTATTTTACGAATCTCCATATCGTCTGGTCAAGACTCTGGAGCAGTTTGCAGAGTTTTTCGGTGCAGAAAGGGAATGTTCTGTAGCCCGTGAGATTTCCAAGAAATTCGAAGAACATAGACGTGGAACTCTGGCAGATGTGTCTGCATGGTATAAGGAACATGAACCCAAAGGAGAGATTGTAATCATTGTTGCAGGAGCTCCAGAGACTAAAAAAAAGAAAAAAGCATATAAAAACGGAAAAATCAGCATGGAGGATGACGAATAATCTTGAGTTTTCCGTATTGACAGCTAACTTTGCAGAAAGGGTGAATCATGAACAGATACTTTGCTTTAGGCAGGTATCTGTTTTTTGATTTATCATGGGACGTTCAGAAGAAAAAAGGACAAGATTGTCTGAATCATTCATCGTAGGAGTTGTTGCGATAGTATTCCTTATCGTAGGTTATCAGACTTCTCTTTTCATTCATCAGGCTGCGGTAACCAGGATTGCTGCGGATCGTGATAATCCGGATACAGTGTTTGTCCGGCTGCCATCGGATATGCCATCCGCTCCAGCTCCGGAAGTCCCTTCCAGAAAGAATTCCGTACATTCACCTCGGGTCGAGTCCGTCCGCTCTAATGTGCCAGGGAAAAAGGCGGAGACATTCCGTTTTAATCCCAATACGGTTTCTGTTGATGACTTGTGCCGACTTGGATTTTCCCTCAAGCAGGCTCAATCCATAGATAATTACAGGAAAAAAGGTGGCAGATTCAGCCGTAAGGAGGATTTTGCAAAATCCTTCGTGGTATCGGATAGTGTATTCAGGCGTCTTGAATCATATATAGACATCCCTCTTGTGGATCTTAATGATGCAGATTCTGCGGCTTTTGATGCCTTGCCTGGTATAGGTGGGTGGTTCGCTTCGAGAATGATAGAGTATCGTAAAGCCCTGAGAGGGTATTCCTACAAGGAACAGTTGATGGATATTTACCGGTTCGATAAGGAAAAGTTTGATGCTCTAAGTGATCTTGTAACGGTGTCTGAAGATTATATCCGGCCATTTCCTCTTTGGTCACTCCCAGAGGATTCCTTGAGTCTGCATCCTTATATAGGCAGTCTTGAAACAGCCCGTGCTATAGTTCTTTATCGTGAAAACAACCCTTGTGACAGGTGGACCGTGGAAGCCTTGCGTGACACCGGAATTATAACTCAGGACCAATACAACCGTCTCTCCCGTTGCTCTATAGCCCTTCCGTGATAGCTGTTGTAAATTTATAGAGGGAGAATCCGGAAGGACTCTGCGGATAAATAATACCCCCGAATCCAGATATCCGGATTCGGGGGTATTGTTCTATCTGACAAGATTAGTCCTGGACATTCTTGAGGGCTTCGCGGATCTTTGCCTCGATCTCGTCGCAAAGCTCAATGTTGTCAGTAAGGAGATTTTTGACAGCCTCTCTTCCCTGCGCCAGTTTGCTGTCGCCATAGCTGAACCATGAACCGCTCTTCTTGATGATGTCATATTCGACTGCAAGGTCGATAACTTCTCCAACTCTCGATATACCTTCGCCATATACAATGTCGAATTCCGCCTTCTTGAACGGAGGTGCCATCTTGTTCTTCACGATCTTGACCTTGGTACGGTTTCCGAGAGCCTCGTCTCCGTCCTTGATCTGTGTGGTTCTTCGTACATCTACACGTACGGAAGCGTAGAACTTGAGGGCGTTACCACCGGTTGTGGTTTCAGGGTTTCCGAACATCACTCCGATCTTGTCGCGGAGCTGGTTGATGAAGATGCAACATGTGTTCGTCTTGCTTATGTTGGCAGTGAGTTTTCTGAGTGCCTGGCTCATGAGTCTTGCCTGAAGTCCCATCTTTGAGTCTCCCATCTCACCTTCAATCTCAGCCTTTGGAGTAAGAGCTGCTACAGAGTCGATGACAATGATGTCGATTGCTCCGGAACGGATGAGGTTATCTGCGATTTCGAGGGCCTGCTCTCCGTTATCCGGCTGTGAAATGAGCAGAGTGTCCAGATCTACTCCGAGATTCTTTGCGTATGTCCTGTCGAACGCATGTTCTGCGTCAATGATGGCAGCTATACCTCCCTGCTTCTGTGCCTGAGCAATGGCATGGATAGCGAGAGTTGTCTTACCGCTGGACTCTGGTCCATAGATTTCGATGACCCTTCCGCGTGGATATCCGCCTATACCGAGAGCGGCATCAAGCGCAATGGAACCGCTCGGAATTACCGAAACCTCCCATTTTGGCTGATCTCCCAACTTCATGATCGTACCCTTGCCGTAATCTTTCTCAATCTTGTCGATTGTCGCCTGCAATGCCTTTAGTTTCGCAGCATTGACACCGGTACTTTCCTGTACTGCTTCTTTAGCCATAAATGTAAAATTTTAATGTGTTAATGTGTCGTCGGAACTTTTCCGCACGACCAAGCAAATGTAGTGAAAATCTTTTACTGCGGCAAAATTATTACATCCTTGTGCTAAACTATGGTACGTTCTTAAAGGCAGGTGTCAATTGTGATAAAAAATCGTTATTTTTGTATGTTAATTGTGGAAATACTGCTATGAAGATAAAATTGTTAGGAAAGAATCTTGAAGAGCTTAAGAAGCTTGTTGCAGAAGAAGGTCTTCCGGGCTTTACTGCCAAACAGATAGCCCAGTGGCTTTATGTGAAGAAGGTCCGTTCTATTGAAGATATGACAAATCTTTCCAAGGCTGCGCGTGCGAGATTGTCTGAGAAATATGAGGTAGGAGTGACCCCTTATTCGGGACTTCAGATATCCTCAGACGGAACAAAGAAATATCTTTTTCCTGTGAAGTGTTCTCATAAGAGAGGCCTTAATCCAGAGGTGGATGAGAAAGAATTGGAGACAGGGGCGATAGAGGCTGTAATGATTCCGGATGATGACCGTGCCACATTATGTGTCTCGTCGCAGTCCGGCTGCCGTATGGGATGTAAGTTCTGTATGACAGGAAGACAGGGATTCCACGGACATATGTCGGCTGCTGACATCATTTCTCAGTTTATAGCTGTAGATGAGTCAGATCGACTTACAAATGCTGTGTTTATGGGTATGGGTGAGCCTTTGGACAATTATGAGAATGTGATTCGTGCGATAGAGATTCTGACTGCAGACTGGGGATTCGCATGGAGTCCTAAGAGGATAACCCTTTCGACCATAGGAGTGCTTCCTAATCTTAAGCGTTATCTGGATGAGTGTAAGTGTCATCTCGCAGTGAGCCTTCATGATCCGTTCGGACCGGAACGTTTAAGTGTGATGCCGGCTCAGGGTGCATGGCCGATTCAGGATGTCATAGACCTTATCAAGCAATATGATTTCACTGGTCAGAGACGCGTCAGTTTCGAATATACCATGTTTGCAGGATTCAATGACTCCAAAGCTCATGCAGATGCATTGATAAGGATGCTGAAGGGGTTGGAATGTCGTATGAATCTGATAAGATTCCATAAGATTCCGGATTTTCCATACGAAACCTCCGCTCCTGTAATTATTGAAAACTTTAAACAACGGCTTAATAATTGCGGATTGACCACGACCGTCAGGGCTTCCAGAGGTGAGGATATCCTCGCTGCCTGCGGAATGCTTGCCGGCCAGCATAAAAAACAGGAGTAAGGATGAGAAAGCTTGTTTCAGTCATAGTTATGCTTGTCTGTCTGATTTCAGGCGGACTGAACAGCTATGCCCGCAGCGTTGACCCGAAAGCAGATGCAGAGGCTGTGAAGCGTATGCAGGCGCGAATGGCTGAGATAAGGAAACATAGGCCTACAGTTGCACTTGTATTGAGTGGAGGTGGTGCGAAGGGTGCAGCTCATGTAGGAGTGATTGAATATATCGAAGAACTCGGAATACCCGTGGATATGGTTCTGGGAACCAGTATGGGAGGACTGATAGGAGGTCTGTATTCTTTGGGATATTCAGTTGAGGAAATGGATTCCCTTGTAAGGAACATGGATTGGAACTGGGTACTGAGTGACAGGCTCTCTCGTGAGTATGTGTCATATTCAGATACGAAATATAAGGAGAAATACATGCTCTCGATACCTTTCTTTTATGAGAGGGACTATTACAAGATGAAGTTGGAGGATGAAAACCGTTTTGATGACATCCGAAGATATGAGACATTTCATATCGGTGCAGATAATGAGCGTGGCGCCGAATTTCTGAAGAATAACCTTTTGGGAAGCCTTCCGTCAGGATATATATATGGACAGAATGTGAGCAACCTTATCAGTTCCCTCACAATCGGTTATCAGGATTCTCTTGATTTTCAGTCATTCCCTATACCGTTTACATGTGTGGCGACGGATATGGTATCCGGCAAGGCCAAGATATGGCATAGCGGAAAGATGAATCTTGCCATGAGATCTACAATGTCCATTCCGGGTGTGTATGCTCCGGTAAGGACAAATGGAATGGTGCTTGTTGACGGTGGTATGAGGGATAATTATCCTACGGCTTTGGCGAGAGAGATGGGAGCAGATATCATAATAGGAGTCGATCTTTCTCAGGCTCAGAGGACATACCGGCAAGTAAATAATATCGGCGATATAATAGGTCAGGGAATAGATATGCTGGGAAGGGATGCCTTTGAAGAAAATGTCAATATACCTGACATAAAGATAAAGCCTCACCTTCCTGAGTTCAACATGATGAGCTTCAATAAGTCGGCTATAGATACCATAATAGTCCGTGGAAGACAGGCGGCAGAAGCTCAGGATTCCTTGCTTCGGGAGGTTGCCGCTATTACCTCTGGCATAGGAAAGGTACTCAACAGTCCTAAAGCCTTTGATTTCCACACTGATTCTCTGATGATAAGCGAGGTGGAGATTACAGGTGTGCTGCCGAAAGAGGAACGGCTTCTCATGGACAGAATCGATCTTGAACCGGGACAGAAGATAAGTCGTGGCGGATTGGATGATATTGTCGCGAAGATCTACGGAACCCATTGCTATGACTACGTGACATACGAATTGCTTGGCTCCGAGGAACCATTCAAACTTGTTATAAACTGCAAGAAGGGCCCTGTTCATCAGCTAGGAATAGGTGTGAGGGCTGATACAGAGGAAATCGTATCTGTTCTGATCAATCTTGGACTGAACGTGCATAAACTTCACGGACATTCATTTGACCTTGTAGGAAAGATCAGTGCCAATCCGTACATCAAGCTGAAATGGTCCTATGATATGCCGGATATCCCTACTGTCAATGCAGACGTTTCATTCAGATGGACCAACATGGGTATGCTGAACTTCGGGGATAACAATCTGAGTCTTAGTTTTTTCAATGCGAGACAGGAAGTGTATCTGTCGAATATCAAATGGAAGTTCCTGGATATGAAAGGCGGTGTGCGGAATGATATATTCAATGTTAAGAATATAAAGTCTTCTCAGGTCATTGAGGGATATGACCTGAGCAACCTTTCAAATGATTTCGTTTCCTTGTTTGCTGATGCGCGTACAGACACGTTTGATGACGGATACTTCCCTTCGAAAGGTGTGAATGCGGGAGCCTCATATTCGTGGACTTTTGCGGGATTTCCAAACAAGTCGCATCGTTTCCATACTCTTCAGGCTGATGCAAAGGTAGTCGTGCCGATAGGAAATGTCTTTGCTTTCCTGCCATCCGTGAACTGCAGGTTCTTGATGGGTGACGAAATACCTCTGGCTTATTTTAATGCAGTCGGAGGCTCTCTTTCAGGCAGATACGTGGACCAGCAGATACCGTTCATCGGTGTAACCAATCTCGTCGCTATGGAAAACGTAATGACGTTATTCCGTACTGACTTCAGATTCAGATTGTTGAAGAATCATTATGTGACGGGCATAGTCAATTATGTGCGTAATTCCGATACGTTCATGGAATACGGAAGGGGACAGGGATATTTCGGCGCTGGAATCGAATACTCGTTTGATACCATCTTCGGACCTCTGTCAGCCAATATACATTGGTCTGATCTGACAAATAGAGTAGGTGTTTACTTGAGTGCAGGTTTTAATTTCTGATGATGGGAGGAGAAGTTACAGACAAGGTGCTTGACAAGTTGAGGAACCTATGCTCGCGTAGGGAATACTGCAGGTCTGATATGATGAAGAAAGCAGTTACCGCTCTTGACGGGGATATGGCTTCTGCAGAGAAAATTGTGGACACTCTTGTTAAAGAGAAATTTATTGACGACCTTCGCTATTCATCTGCCTATGCGAGGGACAAATCTTCTATTTCCGGTTGGGGAGAGACGAAGATAAGGTATATGCTTTCTGCAAAGGGGATATCCAGAGATGTGGTGTCCCGGGCGTTGGAAGATATTGACGGAGGCAAGGCTTCCGCAAGGCTTGAAAAGCTTATGGAGAACAAGTTCAGGAGCTTGAAAGAGGATCCCCAGTGTCGTCTGAAGATGTTTCGTTTCGCTCTTGGCAGAGGATATGGATATGATGAAGTTTCGGAGGTCTTGAATAGACTGATGAAGCGATGATATTAATGATTGTTATATGACTGATTATAGAAAACTGACAGCTCAGGAGGTGGAAATTCTGAAGGCACAGACATGTTCGGCTTCAGATTGGGACCTCATAGAAGTTTCGGAAGATTTTTCTCCTGAATATGTGCTTCATGCAAGGTTCTCAGGAAAAATCCGTATCGGATCGTTCAAGAAAGAGTTTGAACTCCCGGGTGGCATAAGGAAGCATTCGGGAATATATTATGCTACTCTTCATAATGTGACAGTAGGTGATGACTGCTGCATAGAGAATGTGAAGAACTACATCGCCAACTATGATATCGGTCATGATACCTTCATTGAGAATGTGGATATAATTCTTACAGATGGAGTAAGCAGCTTTGGAAATGGTGTGGAAACTTCCGTCCTGAATGAGACTGGAGGACGCGAGGTGATGATATATGACCACCTTACAGCACAGACAGCATATATAATGGCCTTGTACCGTCACCGTCCGGAAATGATATCAAAGCTACGTGAGATGATAGCACGTTATGTTGACAGTGTTTCGTCATCAGTGGGAAAGATCGGTTCCAATGTGGTGATTGTGAATTCGGGATATATCAAGAATGTAAATATTGGAGATTACTGCAATATCGAAGGAGCATCACGCTTGAAGAATGGTAGCATCAACAGTAATGGATATGCTCCAGTACATGTTGGTGTCGGTGTGATTGGAGACGATTTTATCATCTCCAGCGGCTCTTCCGTGAAGGATGGGGTTACATTCTCCCGCTGTTTCATAGGTCAGGCATGTAAACTGGGACATGGCTATTCTGCAACAGATTCTCTTTTCTTCGGTAACTGTCAGGGAGAGAATGGTGAAGCATGTGCCATATTTGCGGGACCATATACCGTAACCCATCATAAATCGACTCTTCTTATTGCCGGAATGTTCTCATTCATGAATGCCGGTTCCGGTTCGAACCAGAGTAATCACATGTACAAACTGGGCCCTATACATCAGGGCATCATGGAAAGAGGAGCGAAGACATCTTCGGATTCATATCTGTTATGGCCTGCGAAGGTTGGTGCGTTTTCGTTAGTGATGGGACGTCATATCAGTCATCAGGATACCTCTAACCTGCCTTTCTCATATCTGATAGAGCAGCAGAATACCTCTTATATCATGCCGGGAGCCAACCTCAAGAGTGTGGGTACCATACGAGACGCAAGGAAGTGGCCTGGACGTGACGGAAGAAAGGATCCGAACAAGCTTGATCAGATCAATTTCAATCTTCTTAGTCCTTACACAATACAGAAGATGCTCAATGGTGTGGAGATACTTAAGGAACTTCAGCGTGTCTCAGGTGTCAGTTCGGATGCTTACACCTATCAGAGCGGAAAGATAAAGAGTTCTTCACTGAAGAATGGTCTCAGGTATTATGGAATGGCTATAGACAAGTTCCTTGGCAACTCCCTTCTGACAAGGATGATGAATTCTGAGTTCTCGAATATTGAAGAGCTTCGCAAGGCGTTTGTTCCGACATCGGATTATGGTGAAGGAGACTGGGTGGACATTTCGGGTATGATTGCGCCAAAAGGGGCTGTATCAGCTTTACTTGATGATATCCAGTCCGGAGTGTTGACTGATGTTTTTGCTGTAAATGAACGCTTTGCACAGATCCATAGCAAGTACTATAGCTATGAGTGGAAGTGGGCGTATAAGGTCATACAGGAGTATTACAAAGTCAATCTTGAAACTGTTACTGCTGAAAAGTTGAGGGAGCTAGTAAACAGAT
>JAEIGA010003453.1_pt1 | contig 24753 bp, 40 predicted proteins | sample 9270691 | NCBI WGS metagenome assembly JAEIGA01 (sample SAMN17057246, study PRJNA624740) | gut metagenome | biome: biome; isolation source: fecal sample | host: Bos grunniens | place: China: Xizang | collected 2019
CGAAGCTATCTTCAGTTGCTTTATTAGCTTCCTGTAAATCAGTTACAGCAGCTTTTAAAGCTCTTTCGATTTCTAAGTATACGCATTCATCTAGACCTTCCATAACAATGTCTAATACGTCAGCGAAGTCTACTCTACCATCTAAGAATTCTTCGAATCCGATCTGAGCAGCACCACCGAATGCGCTTGTTGGAACTTCATAGCTCTTTCCATCAAGTTTGAATACTTCATAGATACCAGCTAAACCAACTTTTGTTACGAACTGCTTAGCTCTTCTCTTAGCAGCTGTAGTAATTCTCTGTGTAAATACAGGTCTATCTCCCTGTGCGAAAGTTTTAATTTCTGCGAACTGTCCATATTGTTCTAAAACTTTCTTTGGTAATACATCATCAATAGTTTCTTCGATTAATTCGAATACTGTATTTTGATTTCTTCTATATAAAGCATAAGTACCAGCGATTTCTCTTAATTCGCTTCTTAATGTTTCATTTAAATCTCCATAGCTAAACTTTTCTTCGCCAAATGAATATGCAACCTGAGAAGTAGGATTTGCATTGGCTACAGTTTTAGCTAGTGTAACTAAATCTCTATAATTTAAGCCCATCGTCTATAATCCTCCTATTAAATTCTCATTAATTTTACTGCAGGCTGTCCATCTGCCATAGTGTAAACTTTAACTACCTGGAACTGAATTCCTTCATCTCCATCTTTTACTAAGAAACCTTTTGAAGCTTCTGTTGGTCCTACGATATCGCCAACTTCTAATTCAATACCTGCGTATTCAATTTTACCATCAGTGTTTCCAGCACCAACACAGTTAGTTGTATAAATGTCACCTTCGTTAGTTTTGATAACTCTTGGTACCATCTGTCCTTTGAAAGGTCCTAAACCACCGTGTTCAATATCTTCGCTTCCTGGAGTGTAGTTTTTCTTCTGCATAGCAAAATCTTTATAACTTTCTTTCCAGAAATCATCATATAATTTAATTTCGTTGAATACCATCATCCATTCGCCAGCACCTTCAAAGTTGCATACGCCATTAGCATAGTCATACTTTACAAACTGACCGTTTTCAAGAACTTCGATATCTGCAGCAGCTGGAAGCTGAGCCCAGATCTGAGATGTTCTTTGAGCTGATAAATGGTTAGGTTCAACCTGTCCAAAGCCCATTCTTTTAATTAAAGCCATCTTTATATGTCCTCCTTAAATATTTCTACTTTTTTGAGTATTTCTAACCGCAGACACCCAAGCTGGTGTTGAAGTTACTTCTGTGTCTAAATTGAAAGTTGTAATTGGATTTTCATCTTTCTTATCTTCTTCAAATTTAGCACTGTCATCTAAATCAAAATTAACCTTTTTTCTTACGCAGATTACAGATAATTTTGCTTCAATATCATCTAAACTGTATTTAGATTTATTTTCTACAACTTCAGCTTTATCTTCATCGGATAACATATAGAAGCTGTTAATTAAAGCATCTTTCTTTTCATCTTCGATCTGATTCTTAAAAGCAAGAAGTTCGTTATATTGAGATTCTAAGTTAGAATAGTTTGCTTTTAAAGTTTCATATTCTTCAACTAATAAAGCATACTTTTTCTTTTCTTCCTCATCTTCTTCTTTTTTATCTTCGGAAGGTTTTTCTTCTTCGTCCTCTTTTTTCGCAAATTTTTTCTTTTCTTCTTCGTCTTCTTCAGGAGTAGGTTCTTCTTTCTTTTCTTCCTCTTCCTTTTTAGCGAATTTTTTCTTTTCTTCATCTTCTTCAGAGTCAGCAGGTTTTTCTTCTTCCTTCTTTTCCTCTTCTTCTTTTGCGAATTTTTCTTTCTTTTCTTCATCCTCTTCCTTAGATTCTTCTTTCTTTTCTTCGGAAGGTTCTGTTACTTTCTTTTCTTCTTCTTCTTTTTTATCAGTAGCAAAAGATGACTGAACATTTTTTTCATCAATCATGTTTTGTTCTCCTTTCAATGCGAACTTTAACTGTTGCATCATATCATATAATGTTTGAGTAAAATCATCATCTACTTTACTAAAAGTAGAACTGATGTTAGGTGCAGATACAGTAGAACCTTCAAAACATGGTTCAACGTCTTGACCTAAAATACACAACTTTGAAAATATTGCGTCGTTAATAATGAAAAAATCCATACCAGTTTTATTGTTTCTTGCCCATTTTCCATCTAATGTATCATTATCCAATTCCATAGAATGTGGACGACCGCTGCCTTCCGCAGCAACTTTACATTCAGGATATTGACCTGTCCATAAATAACCAGTAGTCATTAAATATTCACGAGTTTCAACATTTCCAAATTCATCTGTTTCTTCAAATTTCTGGAACCATACTTTCGCGTCAGGAGAAACGAAACCATAAGGACGAGTCATGCATTGAAAATGAACACCTTCATGATCAATAGTAACCATATCCCCGTGGTCTCTAAAGTCTCCAACATCTTCGCGGAAGTAGCCTACAATAGGATTTCCAGGTAAAGAGTTTGCCATTTTAGTAGCAACTTCTTTTGTAATATAACTTTTATTTCTATTTTCACCCACATACATTACTTTAATTTCACATTCAGAAATTAAAGGATTGCAAGGTTTAATATTAATAAATTCCGGCTTATCAATAGTAGCCACACTCATTACCGCTGGCATTCTAGTCCTCCTTAGTTCATACTTTCTTTATTAGCAATAGTTTTTTCTGATTTTTCATCGTCCGGCTTCTCTTTTCTTCCGGCTTCTTTTTCTTCTCCAGGCACTTTTTGCTTTCCAGCATCTTTACCTTTAGACTTATCGTCTTTATTTTCTCCATCTTTTCCGCCATTTAAAACGTCTGGATTCATAGTTGAACTCATTAATGGAGGAATAAATACATTTACTAAGTCAAGAACTTCATTTTCAAAATAAGCATTTGCTAAAACAGAACTTTGAGATTGACCTAGAGCAATTTGAGGTAACATTTTAGAGTAACCCAATTGAGTCTGCTCTTTATATAATTTTGCCATTTCTTTATAATTGTAAATAGTTGTAGTTAAAATTTGTGCCTTATAACTTAACTTTTTAGGGTTTTTATTATAAGGTTGTAATAAACCATTTAAAAATGATTCAAACTGTAAAAGTAAGTTATACATTGAAGCTTCGTCATTTAAGATTGATTTTTCAAGAGCAAGATTACCGCTAGTGTTAAATTGCATTTGAGAAACCCCAGCTTCATTATAAACTGTTCTTTCTACTTTTTCTAACTCATCTACGGAAGTGGTTGTATTCTTATCAGCCATATCCGCAACATCTACATCGGCAAAAGTGGTTAAAACATCAATGCCTATTGCTTTACCAAGCATCTTCACTGCATTGTTATGCAATTCGCGGGCTTCATCAACGTCAAAAATTAAATCACCATTTTTATCCATTGGCATTTTCTGAATAATGATTTTTAATAATTTTTGTTGCATCTTTTTTCTGTCTAAAGCCTGCGCCTCATCTAAATCAATTAAGGCAGGAATTACTGAAACAAAAGCAGGATAGTCATCTCCGTTCATATTAAACTTAATTGTATTTTTTGGTTCTAATAAATACCACCCTGATGTGTCTCCCGCAAAATCAGGTTTTAATTTACCTTCTTTATACAGTCTGTATCCCTTATGAAATTCTTCTGGGAACAGCTTTAATATTCTAATTCTTTGTATTGTATCTCTATATAAATCATCAAAGAATTTCATATTAAATTCCACTGCAGGGCGACCATTCACACTGAATCTTGAGCGGCAGTAGTTAGCTGGCAACTCTTGTACTACAACTTTATCGGATTGTGGTACTAAATAACCATAATAAGCCCCATAGCGAAGCACTTTTAATGCGGCATCGCCACAGAACTTTTTAACCTCAAAATTATCTATATATGTTAAGGCTTTATAAAAGCCTTCTTCAACCTTTTCAGGTTTAACATTATCTCCATTTACATAAGGAGTAATCATCCAATCATATCTATATAGATTAGCCATATATTTACATAATCTTGAGTAGATACCACTGGTCTTAAAGAAGAAATTAGAAACCTCTCTCATAGTTTCTATATCACCATTGTGAATTGCATCAAGAATAGTTTTCTTATCTGCAAGTCTAGGATTAATCTTCTTTAAGTCCCCTATGGTTACTACTGCATCATCTAGCATCTTAGCCCCCACTTTAATCTTTGCAAAATCTACTAGGCCGTGTGCTTGTGAATATACATCAGTGTTATCCTCTTGAATTGGAATATTAAAACCTTTTGATTTTATTTCTTGAATCCTATTCTTCAAAGATAGACACCTCTCTTTTCTAATGTTAGTATAACATAAAATTTCGTCTTTGTCAAATTTTATTTAGATATTTATTAATAACCTGCCGCACGCATAATATAATCGTAGGTAATTCTACCTTCGTCCCAATATGGAATAGCAATAAGCGTAATTCCGCGTTTAGCGCAATACTCACGCTTTTTCATGTCATTAAATTGTTGTTTTCTTAATCCAGTATATCCACCAAATTTACTCTTTGGCTCGTAGTGTTGAATACCTTGATACTCAATCAAGAAATCAATATCTCCATTATCGTCAAAGACAGCGAAGTCAAATCTAAGAGGACGTCCACTTGAACTTACTAAATCCGGGAATATATACTCCTCTTCGAAGTGTAATCCCGCCTTTTGAAGAATTTCTTCTATTTTTATTTCGCCTCTTGATGCTCTCATTATGTCCTCCTCTTATACTAATATACTTTAAAATGTCACATTTTACTTTTTTAAAATTTGTCCTTTACGAATAAAACATTAAATCACTTACTCTAAATTTCTTTTTTCTTTTCTTATCTTCTTCTTGTTTAATATAGTAAAGACCATATTCAAAAGCAGAAAATTTATCCTTTTTAATTCCTTTTGAAGACTGTTTTAAAATAATGTTAACACCTTCATTTTCTTCTACCAAGTTAAGCATTTGCTCTCTTAAGATAGTAGTTAAAGTAAATGGTTTTAAATGTTCTGCACGCTTATCTGGACTCATTGCCTGCCCCATTTTAGTAGCCATTAATTTTGATTTAGCTTGAGTTTCATCAATCAAGAATTTAATTCTACCTGCGGCAAGCTGTGTTTGAACGTAGCTGTGTGCCTCTGTATTGATTGGCGCATTTGCTTTAATTAAATACATAGCATCAACTTCAGTATCTGCTGTTCTATGCTTTTTATAATCTTTTTCCCAACCATCGTAAGTAGCTCCGCCTACTCCAAAGTTAGGTAATAAATCCCCTGTTTCTGGATCTACTTGGTCGAGAACCATAAAGTCAACTAAACCCGCACCTACACCATTGGCGTCGATTACTACAGTTCTAGCTTTATATTTATAAAATAATTTTTTAATATTAATAGCTTGAGTTTCAAAATGCTCTGCTTCAAAAGTGTAAAGATTAACTAATGTTTTTAATGAAGAGCCTTGCGGTTGTGGGGTAACTTTAAAAATACATGCTTCAGTTAAGTCACCTTTACGACCTACGTCGACACTTACTACATAGTAAGCAGACTTACTTGAACGTCCACTATATTCATACTCAGGCTGCAATAATACTCTATGTTTATCAAACTTATCAGCTGAGAAGAATGCGTTTTCCGCGTCTCCACTCCATTCAGATTCATATTCTCTTGCGAAAGAAGCATCATTATAAGTACCATCAAGTTTAAGTTCTTCAATAAATGATTTACTTAATAACTCTTCAAGAACTGGAATTCTCCAAGTCCCGCCTAATACAACTGCTTCGCTCGGTTCAATTACCTGTTGAATTAAAATCTGAATTAACTTTTCATAAGCAAAACTATTTTTCCAACCAGCTGTGGTTACATAAATTTGTGATTTATTTATAACCTCTTCCCTACGACGTGAGCCATCTGACAATCTACGGTCTACGTTCATTGTAGGGATAATAACTTCGTTTAAGAGAGTCTGGTCAATTAAGATACATTCTTCCATAAGCCCGCCAGTCGCACGCTTACCTCTGGAGCTTTGTCTTGCCGCCATAATATCTAGCTTACTGCCATTTTTAAATTTATATTCAACGAAGTCTTTTGAAGCTTTTGAAGCCCCTCTACTCCAGTCAATTTCATTTTTAATACCTGGAATAAGTTTACATAATTCTTCTACCTTTTCTTTTGCGATACCTGCCGCCTGTTCTTTCCCGCCTGTTGTAACGAATAAGTGGCTACCAGGGAATAAAGTACATCTAATCATTAAAATTAAAACTGATAAGAATGATTTAGAATACGCACGGGGGAAGGTTGCATAAGCGTATCTATGTCTAATTACAGCACGTAAAAACACTCTTTGATAAAAGAATAATTTAAAATTTTGCGGATTATCGCCGCATAAAAATTCTACAAAAATATCTGGATACTCTCTCCAAAATGCGATATAATTACGCAAATGGGGTATCTGCGCACGAATACGTTCTTCAGATAACCCCACTTTTTTACCATTTTTAGATAGAGAAAGTTCCAATAAATCAGCTAATGCCATTATTGACCTCCCTCTAAAATTTCTTTATCATGTTTAAGTTGGTCATTCACATTTTCATAATAATCTGAATAATCTTGATCCATTAATTCAGAATCGATATCTTCATCATCTAAATTAATTTCCGCATCATTCATTTCCTTTTGTAACTGAATCTTCTTCAATGAATCTTCAATCTGTTGACCAAAACCTAAATCTTGAGTTACTAATTTATAAAGATAATTATTCATATCTTTTAATGTTCTATCAACTTTATCCTGTGGAATATCTGTAGCAAATCTTGGAATAAAACCTTCCTTTTCGCAAATTGCTACTAACTCACCAACTGAGTCTACATAATCACTTTTATCTTCTTTATTTTGTGCCGCAGTAAATTTTGCGGATTTTCTTAAAGATTCAGACACTCTTGATAATTTCTGGAAGCCTTCAATGTCTCCCGCATCAATTGCTTGATTCATCTTCAAATCAGTTTTACACAATAAAACTAATGTATTTTTAGTGTCTGCGTCTTGAATATCGAATGAGTTCATCATTTCATTATAATTTCTTTCTAACTCAACCCATTCACTTGGTTTATATAATCTACCCCATTTCATTGCTAAAAACAATTTATCATCTTCAGTTAATTCAGATGCTGGGTCTGGTATATCTTCTTCTTTTAAAAAATTACTTTCCTGATAAGGATTATTCCCAAATGGATCCACTAAAGCGCTAGGTCCTGGTCCATACATAGACATTTCCGCATATTGCTTATCCGCAGAAGTTAAAGTTTTATATTCTGCATCAGAAATATCTCCATTTTCTAATGCCGCCTTAAGTCTTTCTTCTTCCTCTTGACGCTCCGCCTCTGTCTTTCGAGAAGTCTGTTCTTTTTTCGCCATTAGAGTTTCAGTGTCCGCCCATCCGTATTTATTATATTGAACTAATTTCATTTTAGATAAATACTTACCAAAAACAGACATTCCGTTCATCTTATAAGGGTCTTTAGCAAAAGCTTTATCTCTTAAGCTAATCCACTCTTCTGGCATATAGGGAACATCAAATTTTTCTAATAACCATAAATATGTATCTGGATTAAAATTATCAATATGCATTGTCAAACATGACTTACACATTTCAGATTTTGTTCCATCTTTATAGGTATAGAAATTTGTATCTTTCATTGTCTTTTGACATTTTTCACAATAACAATTTGCCATATTTTTCTCTACCTCCTATTCTACACTAAAATTATTTTTTCGTAGTTTTCTTATTTCGACAACATTTACAAATACTGTAAAATCCATCTTTAGAGGTTTTATTCTTTGAGAAAAATCTATTATGTGCTAATTTAATTTCTCCACATCTAGAGCAGCGTTTCCACTTGCCGCGTTCTACTTGAGTATAATACCAATTTAAATAATTATTTTGCTCTTGTTCCGCCAATAATTTAGGAATCTTATTTCGCCAAAGAGAAGAAATATATTCTACAGAATGTTTAATTCCATGTTTTTCTTCTAATATTTTTTGTATTTCATTATTAGTTACTCCATCAATTTTTAATACCACTAAATCAAAATATAAAGGATAATCTTCTTTTAATGTGGAACTAACTAAAACATCCAAGTCTTCCATTAAATAATATGAGTCACTGCTAAAGCGCCCCCATACCTGTTCTTTTAATTTTGAGTAATGACATAAAAGTGCAGATATATGTTTTGGATCAAATAAAGATATTTTTCCAGTGCTTTGTGGCAACATTTTATCATCAAAATAAAATTCTTCACTTAAATCTAATGAGGAAAAACTCTTAACGCCATTCATACAATATAATGGTTTTCTATATGCACTTTTAATAATATACTGGTCCTGACGCATTTCAATTAATTGTCTTTTTAGTAAATATTTACGCTTCCCTCGAGCTGCCTTTTGCGCCTCTTCTATAGTATCTATCGCCTTTTTCAACTCTCTTAAAGGTTCAATTTCTTCTAAATCTTTTGGGGTAATTGAAACTTTTGGAGTGAAAATAATATTTTTATCGTTTGCAATCATATTGTAAATGCCATCTTCGCCATTTTCAAATTTTCCTATTAATCCTTCAAATGATGTTTCTCTTTTATTTATTGTTACCATTCTATTGTCTGTTGTAATGTATTTCTTTTTTCTTTCTTCTTTATCCATTGCAAATACAATATAATCCGCCAAAATTTCTAAATATCTATTAGTAAGCTGCTCAGGAGGTGTTTCATTTATAATTTTATCAACTAATTCGATACGTGCTTCAGGAGACTCTAATGTATAATCAAGTTTTCTTGATGTTTTTACATTTTCCGTAATGATTTTTTCTTCTATTGATTCAGAAAGGTCTTCTTCTGTTTCAAAATCATCATCTTCTAAATCACAATATTCTTTTTCTTTTTCTGTCATAAATGCTCTCCTTTTTCTAATCTAATTATAGTATAACACAAAATTTTCCAGTTGTCAAATTCGATTAATGTTGCTTTATTTGACTATTTAAAAATTAAATGTTATAATTATTATATAATAAAATAAAGAAAGAAGGTTTAATTATGAATAATGAGCCTATTATATTAAAAGAATATGATATTGCAAGATTTACGGCAGATATGAGCACTGGCCGCATAAGACCTGGAAATAAAAAAATTAGAAGAACTCCTTTTATAGATTGGAAAGATGCCACAGAAGAACAAAAAGAAACTTTAAAGTGGTGTACTTTTAATGATGGAGGTCGAAACGCTTGGAAAGAAGCATATTTCCCTTTTACAGAAGAAGAAAAACAAATTAGAAAAGATAATGAACTTTATCATTATGAAAAAATGTTTAAATATTTATTAGAAAATTATGGGAATGATTATGCTGATAAATTTGCAAAAGAGTGTATTGAAAAAGATATAAAACTTTCAATAGAAGTGTACCCGCATTGTAATTACGCTGAAGGGCAATGTGATATATTTTGTAATTTTTATGAGAAAGGACAATGCTTATATGAAAATTAATATAAAAGATTATGTAGCAAGAGAAAAAGAAGAACTAAAAAAATCTCAAGATAAGATTTATCCTCCTAAACTATTAATTTTACAGTTAGGAGACAATTCCGCATCAAATTCTTACATTAAAGGAAAAATGAAAGATGCTAAAGAATGTGGTATTATTGCTACTTTGTTTAAAACAGATAACTATAAAGAAATGTTGTCTTTTGTTTCTTCAAACCATTCTAATTATGATGGTTTTATTTTACAAGAGCCTAGTGGGTTAACAAAAGCAGAGAGACAGGGAATTTACAAACATTTTACTCCTTCCCAAGATGTTGATGGTTTTAAAAAAGACTCTAAACATAGTCCATGCACCCCAAAGGGGATCATGGATGTTATTGCGGAATTCTATCCTAAAGAAGATTTACATGGAGAGACTGCGGTGGTTATCGGTAGAGGAGAGTTAGTAGGAGCTCCGCTGGTACCAATGCTTATTGAAAAAGGATGCACTGTTATCTCTTGTAATTCTAAAACAAAAAATTTAAAAGAACTTACTAAAATGGCAGATATAGTAATTACAGCAGTTGGGAAGCAAAATCTTGTTACGCGGGAGATGTTGCGTGATGGCGCCTTTGTTCTCGATGCAGGAATCGCATTTGATGAGAATGGAAAACTTTGTGGTGATTGCGATAAAAAAATATATGACGATCCACAAATTGCTATTTCCACAGTTCCTGGCGGAATTGGATTAACAACAAGATTAGCTTTAATGAAGAATGTATATAGTAGCGCAGGGCTTGCCCCTAAGGCGCGATAGAGGGAGGTTTCCGCATGTTTAGAATTTATAAATATCCAGTGAATATAGATGATGCAGTTCAGTTTGTTGAAATGCCAAAGGATGCACAAATTATTTCCGCAGGTTTAGATCCAAATGGAGAAGTTTGTTTATGGGCAGTTGTAGATGATAAGGAAATCCGCAGAATTGAAAAAACAATTTATTGTATTGGAACAGGTTGGCCTATTGATTTAATTATAGGAAATAAAACAGATACATTTAATTTTATTGATACAGTAAAGACAGGTCCTTATATGTGGCATTATTTTGAAGGGCCAGAAAGAGAGATTGAATAATGGACGTTTTAGGAAATATTATTTGGACAGGTGCGGCAGTGGGCACTATAGGGCTCCTTTTCGCAGGCTGTGTAGAGATTTACGCAAGCATTTGGAGTACGATAAATGAATTAAGAAAGGGAAAGAAATAATGAAGATTGCAGTAACAGGACATAAAAATAAGAGATTGCGCGGACGCGAGGTACAGGTTGCCACATGGCTAGGTGAACAGATTAAAGGGCTTAGATTAGGAATGGATAGAGTTGAGTGCTTATGCGGCGGAGCGGAAGGTGCAGATGAATTATTTGCTGAGGTTGCCGCATTTGGTAATTTAGATGTAGATTTAGTATTTTATTTACCATGTGAAGGATATAGATATTTTGCTCTTGAAAAATATATGGAGAAAGCAGTTAGAGTTGTTAATATCTTTCCAAAATGGATTCATGGCGCAGACGCATTAAGAGATCACCGCATGGTAGATGATTGTGATGTTCTCTTGGCTGTATGGGATGGAGTTAGAGTTGGCGGAACATGGGATGCAATTAAATATGCGAAAGAACAAAGAAAGCAGATTATTTATATTGATGAAAAGGTTTTTAAATAAGGCGGGAATGCATACTTTCTTTTTACAATCGTCTTTGGAGCGGAAATGGGGTTCAGCTATATTTTTTTGACGGTGGGAAAATTAGAAGGAAAACTCGTTTTCCCAAAACGAAAATTGATTTGGTAAGTTTTTGGACGCGGCAAAACCTGTTCTCCAAAAACGCGAACAAATGTTCCCGAGATACGCCCGGGGGTGTGTAAGAGTGAGAATATTTTTTTCAGTATCTTTGCTTTACTCTTGCACTCTTTTTAATTGGTGGAGTAGGGCTGTTGCCCTACTCTTCAAACCAATGCTGAACGTGTTCTGTTCTGCTTGCTGTTGTTGTCTTAAACAGTCTCTTTGTTGTTGTGTAGATAAGTCTGTCGATGCTGTAATACTTGCTTACATCATCAAAGTTATTCTTATAATCTTCTGCGAAAGCTATTGCTTCTTCTTCTGTATCAAAGCACTTATCAGTGCAAAGCATTCCAGCACAGTAGCTTATTGTCACGTTGTATCTTTCTGTTGTTGTTGTCTTTGTCATTGTTCTAATCTCCTTTGCTTTTGTTACTATTATATTACCACAAAAGAATAATACTGTCAAGCATTAAATAAAAAATAATTTAAAAAAAATAAAAAAAAGTTTTCGTAGTGCGTCGGCTCTGTCCCTATGCTCTATAGAAAAGGGGTCTAATAAAAAAAATAAGCAACTAAAAAATTTTTTAAAAAAGTGCCTTTTTCCTGAAATAACCGCTTGACATTAGGCTTGTTCTGTGGTACAATGGAAGTGGAGCCCTTTGTGCTTTAATACACTAAAGCGTGAAAGCAAGAAAGCAAGGAAACGCACGGGTGCGTGTAACTGTCTTTGTTAAGGTAAAAAAGTATAAAAAAACTTATGTAAAACACGCAGAAAATTGTGTAAAAAAGTATAAAAAAACTTGTGTAAAATGTAAAAAAGTTGTTGACAAATAAAAGATTATCATGTATAATAAAGACAAGATAAAGGAAAGGAGAACAAAACAATGACAGTAACAGTATTAGTAACATGGATGGATGGAACAGTAGAGGAAATGAATGTAACAAGCGGCGGCTATGCTAGTCTAATCGCAGACCCTTGTGTAGATAAGGTAGAACCAAAGAAATAAGGCGAAAGCCTTATTTTTTTATTGTTCGTAAACACCACGAACAGCCGTTCGTTTCCCTAGCTCGCACGAACATACGTTCTCAAATAAAAATCTGCGACAATCAAGGCGGTTAGTTGACACTAACTCTCCTAGAATGGTTAGTCTTACCTAACCTCAAGGAACGACAGAAACCTTGTTAAAAATTTAACAAAGTTTTTAACGCATTTACTGAAGAACATCTGTTCTTCTTCTTGCAAGAAGTGTGCCAACATAGTAAAAAATTTCTTTGGAAAAAATAGAAATATTTTTAATTTTTCTATTGACAATGTTATTATTCTATGGTATTATAATATCAAGATAAGACGAAAGGAGATAACAAAATGTATAGAGTGATGATGGTAGTAGACGGTGAAGCGTATGAGTACGGAAGATGGACAGACCGAAACAGAGCAAATGAAGTAGCGATGGAAGTAAGGGAAGAAAGAAGAATTCAAACTTTCGTAGAAGAAATTTAAAAAAGGGGTTGACAAACAACCCCACAAGCGTTATAATAAAGACAAGATAAAGATAAACACGAAAGGAAAGGTAAAGAAAATGATGAAGGTTTATAAGGTAGAGATTGAAAAGCTGACATTCGATAGAGGAGCATTCGACGGATACAAGTTAGTAGGACATTACACTAACAAGGCAAAAGCCGAAAGAATCGCAGAAGAAGTTTACAATCGCAGAAATAAGGTTGTAGAAGGTAAGGTTTACATTACAGAAATCGAAGTAGACGATGAAGAATAAGGGGTTGACAAACTCAACCCCATCGGTTACAATAAAGGTACAAAGAACGAAAGGAAAGGTAAAAACAATGAGAACATACAGATTAGTGGTAGAATTAAATGGAGTAACAATGACAATGTACACAGACGCAGAAAATACAGAAAAGGCGATTGAGCTAACAAAAGGTAGATACAATGAAATGCAGATTCTAGAAATCTTCTAAAAAGAAAAGCTGATTTTAAATCAGCTTTTTTAATTGCCACTAACGACCGATTGGTCGCCGAAAAATTTTAGCACATTCCTTCAGAAAAGTCAAGAGAAAAATACAAAATTTTTTAAATTTTTTTTAATTTTCCCGTATTGACAAGTTGCGGCGATGGTGGTATAATGGAAGTGAAGCCCTTCGCACTTTAATACACTAAAGTGTGAAAGTGTGTATAATCATTCAACTTTTTGTATTTTTATTTTTTTAAAAAAGTTTAAAAAAGTGCTTGACTTTTACCTTGTTTAGCGTTATAATAAAGATACAAAGAACGAAAGGAAAGGTAAACAAAATGAAAACAAGAGACTATGCAAAGACAATGACAAAGGGAAACTTCTTTAGATATTATAACAAGCTGAACGGGGCTGACGCTTATATGATTTTCTTCTTATACGGTGGAAAACTATGGATGTTGAAAGTCCCTCATATCAAGCCAAGCTGGACAAAGGAAAGTCGTGAAAGCTCTAAAAATGGTGGTTTCCAAAAGTGGATGATGAAAGACACAAAGGCAATCAAAGAGCAGTATATAAGAAAAGGTGCAGTAGCTGTTGCCACTGAAGAAGAATTCAATAATATGCCTTACGCCAATAATAAGGGTCGCAGATGCGAATGGTGGCTACATCAGGTTTACAACTTAGGCGAATATACACCAGACAACGAAAGATTCGACAAGGGCGGAGATGTAAGAATTGACGGAATTGAATATCAAGTCAAGTTCGAAAACGCAAGTCTGACAAATGTAAGAACCTTAAGAAAGGCACAGGACGATGCAAGAAAGTAGGGGAGAAATCCCCTACTCCCTATAAAGGGAAAATATAAGAATGTTTGAAATAGTTGTTGACAAATTCAAATAGACGTGATATAATAAAGATAAGATAAGGGAAAGGAAGTAAAGAAAATGATGAATGAACTTTTAATGATGTTTGGTATGACAAGTATATTTTTTATTCCAGTGATTTTAATGTTCGCAGTCTGTGGAGCAGATAAAAAGCATCAAATTGGCGGAACAGTGGTTATGATTATAGTTTGGGTAGTGTATACTTTTGGAGCATTTTACAATTTTTTATAAAAAGGGGTTGACAAATTCAACCCCATCGGTTATAATAAAGACAAGATAAAGGAAAGAGAGGAAAAGAAAATGAAGACTATGGGATTTAATGAATTAGCAGTAGAAAAGGAAATGGGAAGAAAGATTTATTGGAGAAATGGATATGCGTGGGTAGCAAGATACTACACAAGCAGACCATGGTGGCCATTCGATTGGTATTTAGTAAAAATTGATTTAGACAGATAAATAACTATTGACTTTTTATTAAAAATTTGATATAATGATTATATCAAAAGGAAAGGAAAAGAAAAAATGAAAAAGATTTTAGAAAGATTAGTAATAATAATAATGGTGGTTTGGTTGGTATGGTTTGGTTTAAGTTACTTTGAAGTAATTTGTAAAAATACAACTATGAATCCACAGTACAGCTTTTGGAACTTATTTGAAATAGCATTAAGACAAGTAGAAGGGAAGTGAAAATAATGACAAACTTTTTAATATTATTTATTGGATTATCCATTGTGAATGTAGTGTTCTCCACAATTCGCTCCATTATAACAATTAAAGGTGGAAAGCTATTAGCAAGTTTATTCTCCGCAGGCTACTTTGCATTTTACAATATTATGATGATTTATACAGTAATGGATTTTTCACTGTGGCATAAATGCATTATTACTTTTGTGTGTAACTTCATTGGGGTATATCTTGTAAAATGGGGAGAAGAAAAAGCAACAAAAGACAAGCTATGGAAAGTTGAAGTAACTGTTAAAAATTGTGTGGTTGAAGAGCTAAAAGAAAAACTTGCGGAAATGTCTTCTCACTATGTGCCAGTAGGCAAGTATACTAAATTTGAAATCTATTGTGAAACAAAAGAAGAAAGTGCAAAAGTTAAAGATATTGTAAAAGAGTATGGAGCAAAATACTTTGTAGCAGAAAGCAAGATTTTATAATCTTGCTTTTTTAATTGGCGGAAGTCATCGAGCGTGGCCGCATGACCCCCGAAAAATTATAGCACACCGGTCGCACATTTGTCAAGAGGAAAATTGAAAAAAATTTATTTATTTTTTTTATCCCAAAACGCTTGACAACCCCACCCCTATCTGTTATAATTAAGATACAGATAAGGAAAGGAAAGGTAAGTAAAATGTTTAACAAGGTAACAGAAAGACAAGCTATGATTATGATTATTATCACACTTATTATTGGAATGATTGCTATGGCAATAACAACCCCTACTACTCAAACTATTGACACCCACCAAGAGCAAGAAATTGTAATGACAGTTGATGAATTTGTAAGTCTGCCAGGAGATTTCTACTACATTGTAAAAGCAGAGGGAGATTTTGGAGTATTGGAAAGTGATGTATACATGGACAGAGAAGTTGTGGAAGTTGCTGTCTGTGAAGATACAGAAAATACAATTTGTTTATTTATTCAATTAGAAGAAAATGAAAAACCACACTACAGAAAAGTTTTATAAAAAAATTGCGGAAAGGGGTTGACACCCAGCCCCTTTCGTGCTATAATATAATCAAGATAAGGGAAAGGAAAGGTAAAAGAAATGAATACTATTTTAATCGCAATTATCGCAATCACAATTTGGCAGTTAGTTTATGTAGTAGCAATGAATATAACAGAAGATAATGATTTAGTAATGAGTATTATTGGTGGCGGAATTTGGTTAATTCCAATTATCATTATCAACAAAATTTTTTACAGATAATTAAAAAGGGGGGTTGACAAAACCTCAGCCCTCTGCTATAATATAATCAAGGAAAGAGGAAAGGCAAGGTAAAAATTATGTTTACAGTAAAAGAAGTGTTAGATAAAGGTTTAGACTCTGTAAGAGATTATGGTAAAAGAATTGAAATTATGAATGTTCCCGGCGAATGGTTTGACCATAAAGATGCTTTAGTAAGAAGTTTTGTGGTTCAAGAGAAAAAAATTAAAATTTATCTTGACAGATAGTATAATAAGTGCTATAATATAATCAAGGAAAGAGGAAAGGGCAACCTCAAAGAGAGGAAGCTACAAAGCCAAGTAAGACCCTTCCAATGACATCCCTCGCAAGGTCGCCCTTGGTTGCGAGTAATAAATGTGAACCAAAGCCTCAGTTGGATACAGATGAGTGAGGACCTACCTTGGGTGAGTAACTCCAACGAATAGACCCCTATAGGGTCTTTTTTTTGTATTTGTTGGGCGGCGCGCGAGTGGTCGACTCGCGCCGAATTTTATATTATACCACACTTCCAGTTGTTTGTCAAGGGTTTTTTGAAAAAAATTTTTTTATTTATTTTTCCCAAAATAGGGTTGACACCGGGGCGGATCTGTGGTATAATAAAAGGTGGATCCGGGGCCGCTTTCACACACTAAAGTGTTAAAGAATTGTACTGAAAAAAGAACAAAAAAAGTGCTTGCAATTGGGGTTGAAATGTGGTATTATTATAAATGTAAGGAGGTCCTATAGAGAGACCACCCAAGCCAACAATAGCCCTTTAGAGGGTGTGGGGATTGGACCCACAGAAAAAAAATTAAAAAAACTTTGAAAAAAGTATTGACAAGTAAATCAAAATGATGTATAATAAGTACATAAGATAAAGGAAAGGAAAAACAAGAAATGAAAATTGACAGAAGAATTACCTACAAGATTGTATTAGATACAGAAACTTGCCCTATAGACAAAACAGTTGAGGGTGTTGACCCTATGAATATGTTTACATATGATATGGGGTGGACAGTCACAGACAAAAGAGGCAATATCTACAGAAGAAGAAGTTTTATCAACAGAGATATTTTTATCAATGAGAAAGAACTGATGAAATCTTCATACTATGCTAAAAAAATTCCACAGTATTGGGAAGATATAAAGGCAGGAAAAAGAATTGTTGCAAGTTGGTACACAATTTTGAAAACCTTGAGAGAAGATATGGCAGAATTTGAAATCAAAGAAGTATATGCTTATAATATGAGATTTGATTATTACACCACTGCCACAACACAGAGATGGTTGACAAAATCAAAATACAGATATGTTTTCCCTTATGGCACAGAAATTTGTGACATTATGAAAATGGCTTATGATGTCATTGGAAAAATGCCAACATACAGACAGTTTTGTGAACAGAACAACTATTTTACTGCTACAGGTAGACTATCAATGAAAGCTGAAAATGTATACAGATTTATTGTAAATAATACAGATTTTATTGAAAGTCACACAGCCCTTGAAGATGCTGAAATTGAAACAGTAATTCTTGCTTACTGCTACAAGCAGAAGAAAAAAATGAGAAGAAAACTTTGGGAATAGGGGTTGACAAACCCCACTCAAAGTGGTATAATAAAGAAAACAAAGGAAAGGAGTTAGAAAAATGAGTCCATAAAAAAATTAAAAAAAATAAAAAAAAGTTATTGACAAACTTATAAAAAAATGTTATAATAAATTATCAAAAGAAATAAAAAATGTTTTAAAAAGAAAGGAATTGATGATTATGACTAAGAAGATTACAAAGAGAGAAATGTTTGCTATGGTTTCCGCAGTAGTAGAAAAGGCTGAAGTTGAAAACAAGGCTGAAATGTTAAACTTTATCAACCATGAAATTGAACTGTTAGAAAAGAAATCTTCCAAGAGTGGACAGTCCAAGACTCAAAAGGAAAATGAAATCTTAAAGGAAGAAATCTTCACAGAACTTTCCAAGTTAGGAGAGAAAGTGACAGTTAGTGAGTTTCAGTCTGTTACAAGATTTGCCCCACCTGAATTTTCTAATCAGAAAATCTCTGCTCTGTTAAATCAGTTGGAAAAGGCTGGCAGAGTCCACAAAGAAGTTATCAAGAAGAAGTCTTATTTCTTTGTAGTGGCTGAGTAGCCTTGAAAAGTGGGAGAAAAAAACTTTCTCCCACCCCTAAATTAGGGGTTGACAAACAACTCCTTTAGGTGTATAATAAAGAAAAAAAGGAGTTGATAGTATGACAAAAGAAAAAGAAATTAGAAAGTATATGGAAAAGTTAAATATCAGCTATGAGGAAGCTGAACAACTTTGGGAAGATGACCAAGAGGATTACATTGGCGAAGAGGGAGAGGAGATGACACAGAAAGCCAAAGAAATTAAAAACTACACCCAAAGTGATAAGACCAAAAGAAAAAAGTCAACAAGAGAAAGAAAGGTTGATAGTGTAAAAAAATGGATTTTAGAACAAGCTGAAAGTGGTCTTGATGGTTTTGTTGAAAATGTAGAATATCAAAATGAAGTTTCAATCTCATTTGACTATGAGGGAGAACACTACAGTTTGAAATTGACAAGACACAGACCCCCTAAAAAATAAATAAAAAAAATACTAAATAGGGGTTGACAAACCTCAACCCCTATAGTATAATATAATCAAGATAAGGGTGTGTAGCTCAAAGGTAGAGCAATTGGCTGTTAACCAATAGGCTGTAGGTTCAAGTCCTACCATACCCGCCACAAACAAGATAGTTCATTTGTTTTCCTCCTTTCACAGAGAGAGTCCCATTTTTGGGACTCTTTTTGTTTTTCTAAAAAATAATACTTGACAAGGCGGCGGAAGTGTGATATAATTGGCCGGCCCGCAACCAGTTGTGGGCCTCCGAGTTCACGATTGTCAAGCCTTTTGAGAAAAATTTTTTCAAAAAAAGTTTTTATTTTTCTATTGACATTTTCCCATAATGTGATATAATTATATTATCAAAGGAAAGGAAAGGTGGAAACCATGAGAACTATTGAAGAATTAAAAAAAGAATTACATGAAACAAAGCAAAGAGAATTTGATATTATGAGTTTAATTAACAGCAAAAGAAATTTAGAAAGAACCTATAGAAGAATAAAAAAGGCTACAGAAACATTAAAAGACCCTAATCTTCCAAGTGATAGAAAAGAATACCTTGAAAGATGTTTGACAAGGGCAACCACTGAAAGTGTTCCTCACTATACAGAAAGAATTGAATTTTATGAAAAAAAGTTAGGATTTAGGGGTTGACAAAACCTCTAACCTATAGTATAATAAAGACAAGATAAGGAAAGGAAAGGTAAAAACAATGTTAAACAAGACTTTAGTATTTGATATGGATGGCACTATCGCAAACTTATATGGAGTAAATGGTTGGTTAGAAATGTTAAGAGCAGAAGACCCAACACCTTACATCATTGCAGAGCCTATGTATAATGTAAATATCTTAAACTTCATCTTAAATCAGTTAAAGGCTGATGGTTGGAAAATTGTGGTAACAACTTGGTTAGCTAAAGGTAGCACAAGACACTATGATGCTTTAGTAAGAGAAGCAAAACTTGAATGGTTAGAAACTCATAACTTCCCATTTGATGAAGTTCATATGGTAAAATATGGAACCACAAAAGCAAATTGCACAAGAAAGTTAGGTGGTTTCCAGATTTTGGTAGATGATAATGAAACAGTAAGAAAGGGTTGGACTTTAGGGGCAACCATTGATGCTAATGAAAATATTTTAGAAATTTTAGAAAAACTGCTTGACAAGTAAGTCAAGCAGTGATATAATTAAGGTACAGATAAGGAAAGGAAAGGTAAAAATTATGTTAATTGCATATGGCTATGAAAATGAAAAGTTATGGTTTGGAAAAGTTACTTTTAAAACTTGGTTAAGAGCATTCTTTAGAAATGGTGGATTATTAGAGGTTAAACCTATTAAAGGTTATGAAGAATATGCATATTACAGAGATGTCCTACGCATTGAAATTTGTGATGCTAACCTTGCCAATTTTAGCATTGAAAATGCTAACCCTATTTGGATGATTGATTGGGCAGAAAAGTCAAATGGGGGTATTAAATATCTTAAGCCAATCCATTCAAAAAATTAAAATTAGGGGTTGACAAAGTCAGCCCCGCATGATATACTTATAGTAACAAAAGGAAAGGAGCTAAAACTATGAAAACTATTGAAATCAATTTATACACACCAAAGGAATTATTTGAAGGAAGTTTTGAATTAGTAAAAAACATTACAAGAGTTACATACTATTGGAATAAAACTAAATCCATTAGAAAACCTTATGGAATTAACTGGAAGACTCCAAGTGGAACTATTCAAAAGGTCTTAACAGAAGAAGAAAAAGAAAAGTTTGTAAATTGTTTTCCTGAGGATTTGAAAGATAGAGTTTATTTTACAGTATATGGCAAAAGAAGAGCAAGCATCCCGCCAGGAGAATTTAGATAAAAAATGAAAAAGGGGGTTGACAACCTCAGCTCCTTATGCTATAATAATTATAGAGTTAAGGAAAGGAAAGGTAAAAATTATGTTAATAACAGAAAAGAAAATCACAAGAGTTAGAACTCATTTAGATGACAATGAAATTGCTTCTTTAAATGATATGATAGCAATAGCAGATTGCTTCCAGGATATCTTAAAAGAAAATGGTGCAATTAAGTTTGTTAGCACTAGCACAGGGGAACTCATTGATATGGGAGACCTTTGCAGATTAAAAGGTATCTTAAGTGGTCTGAACCATTGTAGAGAATGGGTTTTAGAATAGGGATTGACAAAATCCCCTATTCTATGATATAATAAAGACAAGAGGTGATAAATATGAAGAAGAAAGATACAATGGAAATTAGAGAAGAATGGATTATGGAAGTGTTAGATACATTGGAAATGCTTGAAAGAAAAGCAGAAACCAATGGAGAAAGCAAAATCATGTATGAAATGTTGAAAGCTTTAAAAGAAAATGTTGAGATTGAATAAAGGGCGGAAATGCCCCTTTTTTTTGTCGGCGCGCAGCCGGTCAGGTCTGCGCGTTTTCCATTATACCACATCCCCCAGCTTTTTGTCAAGGGTTTTTTGTAAAAAAAACTTTTTTTTATTTTTCCCAAAATGCTTGACTCTGTCTGTAGATGTGGTATAATAGTATTGTCCCAAGGGAGAGGGACACAAAACAAGCCCTAAAAAAACTTTAAAAAACTTAAAAAAAATGCTTGACTTTCTTAATAAAATAGTATATAATAAATATACAAGGTAAGGGAAAAGCAAGTAAGCAAATAAAAAAAGTTTAAAAAAGTTAAAAAAAGTGCTTGACAAACTTCTCCCAAAATGCTATAATAAGATATAAGATAAATCAAGTTAATTAAAAGAAAGGAAGTGTCTTTATGAAGAAGATGACAAAGAAAGAAATGTTTGCTATGGTTATGGAAGTTGTTGCTAACTCTACAGTTGAAAACAAGGTGGAAATGGAAAATTTCATTGCCCATGAAATTGAACTGCTAGAAAAGAAGTCTAGCAAGTCTGGTCAGTCCAAGACACAGAAAGAGAATGAAATTCTCAAGGCTGAAATTCTTGAAGAATTAGCAAAATTAAATGAACCTGTTACTGTAAGTGAATTTCAGTGTGTAACTAGATTTGCACCACCTGAATTCTCTAATCAGAAAATCTCTGCTTTACTGAACCAGTTAGAAAAGAGTGGAAAGGTAAAGAAAGAAGTGATTAAGAAAAAGTCTTACTTCTCCATTGCCTAGCCTAAAGAGTGGGGGAAACCCCACTCCCCAAGAAAGGGGGAATTAAATGATAAAGTATAATTTTAATGGGAAGATGCTCAACATTCCCAAGAAAGAAATTGAAAAAGCAATGAAATTGCTTGAACTAACTCAAGAAGATGCAATTTTGATGTGGCTTGAAGATGAAGGCTATTTGGAAAATGAAGAACAAAACCACCTTTGCGAAGTTGCTAAAATGAATAAAATTACACAAAATATTCATCAAGCAGGGGAAAGGGGTAGAAAATCTTCACAAAAACCAAAAACTGTCAAGACTTCTAATGAAAAAGTGGAACTTTTTAAGGAAATTCTTGAAAATCTTCAAGAAAATCACCAAAATGTGGAAATTTTGAACAAAAATAAACTAATTTCTGTAGAAATCAATGGAAAAATCTTCAAAATTGACTTAATTGAACAAAGAAAACCTAAAAATTAGGTAAAATCCCCAAAAAAATGGGGATTTTTTTTGTATTTTCACACAAAAATTATTTATACATTATAATGTATAATTATGCGGCGCCCGGGATCTAGAAAAAGAAACGCCCGGATGTGTGTGCGCCGGGCCGTAGACCAGCGGTCTGGCCCGAACTCCCGCCCGCAACCCTATATGCAAAATTTTCGTGGTTGTTTGAACTTTTTTTGGCCGCGCCAAAATTTCCCGAATATGGCCGACATAGCCCCTTGTTGCGCGCCCGGGACCCTCATAGGATTTTTCCGCCTATTTGTTTGATCTGGACCTGATCCTGCCATTCCTGAAATTGATTTTGTTAAAAAATTATGTTATAATATAAAAAAAAGACATTTTTACGTGAGCGATATATTCAATTGATTTCCTGCTAAAATAGTTAGCTACAAAAGTAAAGATCCAGTGTCCCTCTTCAACTTGAAATTTATAAAAATTTTTGTTATAATATATATATATAAAATAAAGGAGATTTTAATTATGGATTTATCAAGATTTGAAGGTTTAACAATTGAAGATTTAGAGGCGGCAATTGTCGCGATGAAGGAAGCTGAAGAGGCTAAAGCAAGAGAAGAAGAAATGAAGGCGGAAGCTTTATTAGCTGAATTAAGAGTTAATATGTTAGATGCGGCAATCCAGTATCTGTTGGCATTAGGCGCGGTCTCCGAAGAAGATGTTAAGAATATGGATGTATCTAAGGCGTTAGAGGACCTGAAGGAAGTTGAAGGTTCTTTAGTTCAGTATGCAAAGATGTTTGATATGTTTGCGAATAAGGGCCCAGTTAAAATTAAGTTAACTGGCGGAGATGCAGATGCATTAAGTAAATTTTTAACTAAAATGGGATTATAAGAATAAGAAAAGCAGGTATTTAATACCTGCTTTTTTATTACGGAAACGATAGCGAGGTTTGTAGTGGCATGTAGCGCGGTCGCGCCACCTCTCTCAGCCTTCTATGGTATTTTACAGCTATCGACAGCCTTCTATAACATTTCTACAGCCTTTCTCCAACTCTCTATAACCTTCCACCCTTCTAACAATTCAACCTCTACCCTACCCCTAACCTTAACAAAATGTATTGCTTGTACAAACTTTTAACAATTTACTTAATGTACAAAATTTTAACACCCTTCCACTTGTACAAATTTTTAACAACTTGCTTAATGTACAAAGTTTTAACATTTTCCTACTTGTACAAACTTTTAACAAATTTTTCCGCAATAAAAAATAAGGGTAATTATTACAACCACCCTTTATTCTTTTTTAATAGCTAAGCTTAACCATTTCCAAAATTTACAATAGTTTACTACCCTTACGGCAATTTCATCATTAGATTAATTTTTTCAGCAAAATCTGCCGACTTTAATTTATGTACATCAACTAAATCCCACTCCAAGAGCAAAGAAGTTAAACTACCATAACTCAACTGTAAATCTATATCTTCTACATTAATCCAATTATAATAAGGATTAATATTAAAATCTATATTATATGCTCTTCCACTCTCTAAACCTTTGCGGGATTCGCCAATATATTTAACCCTCATTAACCTCAGTCTCTACTTCATCTTCTTCTTCTACTTCAGGAAAAACTTCATTTAATAAATTATCTAATCCCTGTTCGAAGCCTGCGGTTAATCCTTGAGCCTGTCCTTGTAACATACTTACTACAGTCTCATTGCCTTCCCTAATAGCAGCATCCGCTTTTAAATTAAAGTCAACTATATTTCCTACAAAATAGTTAATCATTTCTGAAATTGAATTTTTGAATTGTTCCTTATTCATTTTTTCTAATGTTCCTTTCTATATTGTTAACAGCTGGGATCTTGAAATTCCAGATACCCTACCAATTTTTAATTTATATGCATAGGCGGGACTTGTATACCCCCTAATATATTCTTCTTTCTTTTCTCCATAAACTGTTTTTTCTAATTCTTTTACTCTTTTTATAAACTCATCTAATTGATTAGTCATAGTATAACTACTATCTCCAACTGCAGCAACCGCATTTGCCAAAGTATCGCTAATAGTTACTGTCCCAGGAGCATCTATACTTATTGAATATCCTATATCATTATAAGCCTTCGCACTTGCTGCGCTTTCCGCACTACAAGCATTAATACTACTACAAAGTGACATAATCTCAGGCTCATATGCTCTATCAAAGGCATCAAACCCCAAGCTCACATTGCCATTATATTTAGCCATTACTCAACCTCCTACCGCCAGCCAAAATCAAATCCTAAGGGAGATGAGATGTAGCTACGAGCGAAGCGAAGTAGCGGAATCTCATCGACCCTCTATTATATTGTGTTACAAACTTTTAACAAAGTACAAAATTTTAACAAATTTTTGTTAAGTTTTTGCTTAGCAAATATTAACATTTTC
>JAEIGA010003454.1_pt1 | contig 24753 bp, 24 predicted proteins | sample 9270691 | NCBI WGS metagenome assembly JAEIGA01 (sample SAMN17057246, study PRJNA624740) | gut metagenome | biome: biome; isolation source: fecal sample | host: Bos grunniens | place: China: Xizang | collected 2019
ACTTTAAATAAACAAGTGTCGAGGTAAAGCTTTTTGCCTCGACACTTGTTTGATATACTCTTAGAAGTTATCTTGAAATTTTTATTGATAAGATTTTAATTCTTTTAGTAATATATCATTTTCGGTTGGTGTACCTATAGTGATTCGCAATCCTCCTTCGCAAAGGGTAACATTGTTTCTGTTTCGGACAATAATACCTTTCGTAACCAAATATTGATAGATTGCATTAGCATCTTTTACTTTTACAAGTAAGAAGTTTGCGTCAGAAGGATGAATAAAGGTGGTTATATCAAGTTTATTTAAAGCTTCAACCATACGTCCCCTTTCGTTGATGGTAGTAGTTACCCATTCTGAAATGGTCTCTTTTTTACGTAAAATATCCAATGCTTGCTTTTGCGTGACGATATTGATATTGTAAGGATATTTGATTTTATTGAAAACAGAAATTATCTCTTTTGATGCATAAGCTAGGCCTAACCGAATTCCTGCTGAAGCCCAAGCTTTTGAAAATGTCTGTAATACAATTAGGTTGGGGTAGTTGTTAAGTTGATTTGACCAAGATTCATTTTTAGAAAAATCTATATATGCTTCGTCAACAACGACAACACCATTAAAAGATTTTAAAATTTTGTTTATCTCTTCTCTGCAAAGAGAGTTTCCTGTTGGATTATTTGGAGAACATAACCAAATAACTTTTGTATTGCAATCCACTGATTCCAATAATTTCCCGGCATCGAGAGTGTAATCATCATTTAAACAAACCCCTCTGTATTCAACATTATTTATATCTGCGCATACACCATACATTCCGTATGTCGGTTCGATAGCAACAACATTGTCTCTATTCGGTTCACAAAATGCTCGATACACTAAATCTATTGCTTCATCACTTCCGTTACCAAGGAATATCTGTGTAGGATGAACTCCTTTTACTTTCTCGATTTCCTTTTTAAGATCCCATTGAAGAGGATCCGGATATCTATTAAAGGGCGCATTGTACGGACTTTCATTGGCATCCAAATAAACAGAAGCCTCTCCTTGGAACTCATCTCTTGCGCATGAATAGGGTTTTAGGTTCCAAATGTTAGGTCGAACTATATTTTTTAAATCGAACATATTGCTATCCAATTTTAAGTTATTGTTTTGAACGTCTTAATGTTACTGCATTTTTATGAGCAAATAGTTCTTCATTTTGAGCCATTATTTCAATGGTTTCTCCAATTATGTCTATTCCCTCCTTGCTTATCTCTTGATATGTAATCTTTTTCCTGAAACTATCTAAATTTACTCCACTATAGGCTTTTGCATATCCGTTAGTAGGAAGCGTGTGGTTGGTTCCGGATGCATAATCTCCGGCACTTTCAGGAGTATAATTCCCTAAGAAAATTGATCCTGCATTGTCGATTTTTTCAGCAATATCTCGATAGTTTTCCGTCGAAATAATAAGGTGTTCCGGAGCATATTCATTGGTTACTTCAATCGCTTCATTCATGTCACTAACTACAATGATTTTACTATTTTCGATTGATTTTAGTGCAATCTCTTTTCGCGGGAGTTTTGCTAATTGTTTTTCAACTTCTATCAATACGCTTTCTGCCAGATTTTCATCGGTAGTAATCAATATTGCCTGACTGTCAACGCCGTGTTCTGCTTGAGAAAGAAGATCCGCTGCAACAAATTTCGGATTGGCACTAGCATCTGCTAAAACTTCGACTTCTGAAGGTCCTGCGGGCATATCAATTGCAACATCTTTTAAACTTACAAGTTGCTTTGCTGCTGTTACGTACTGATTTCCAGGTCCGAATATCTTATAAACTTTAGGCACACTCTCCGTTCCATAAGCCATTGCACCAATGGCTTGAACACCTCCAATTTTGAATATCTTATTAACTCCTGCAACCTTTGCCGCATAAAGAACTGCAGGATGAATTTTACCCTCTCTATTTGGTGGAGAACAAAGAACTATCTCTTTGCATCCGGCAATTTGAGCAGGAAGAGCTAACATCAAGACTGTTGAAAAAAGTGGTGCAGTTCCTCCAGGTATATATAATCCTACTTTCTCTATTGCTTTGGCCTTTTGCCAACAAGTAACACCCCTTGACGTTTCCATTTTTGGTAACGGATAATCTTGGGCTGCATGAAACTGAGCAATATTCTCTTTTGCAGTCTGTATTGCTTGTTTCAAAACTTCTGAAACCTCTTTCTCTGCAGCTTCTATTTCATTATCAGAGACTTGTAGAGTGTCAATTGCTACTTTGTCAAATTTTAAACCATACTCTTTTACTGCAATGTCTCCCTTGTTCTTTATATCCGATAATACTGTATTAACGGTATCAAACAGAGATGCATTGTCGTAAACAGGACGTTTCAATAACTCTTGCCAATCAAGTTTTTGAGGATACTTTATTATGTTCATAACGAATTTCTCTACTTTGATGTTGCTCTAATCGTTCCCTAATTTTTATAGAATCATCTTTTCAATCGGAACAACTAAAATCCCTTCTGCTCCAATAGTTTTTAATTGGTTGATGATGTCCCAAAATTGTTTTTCTTCAATTACCGAATGCAGTGAAGACCACCCCTCCTTTTTTAATGGAGTAACTGTAGGGGCTTTCATCCCCGGTAGAAGTTTACAAACTTCATCAATCTTATCATTCGGGATATTCAAAATGATATATTTTTTTCCTTCTGCATTTTTGTAAGAATCAAAACGGAACAACAATTCAGTCAAAATCTCCTTCTTTTCAGCTGATAAATCCGGATTTCCAATTAATATAGCTTCTGAATTTAATACAACTTCAACCTCTTTTAAGTTGTTGCTAACCAAAGTTCCTCCTGAACTTACAATGTCAAAAATACAATCAGCTAAGCCAATTCCAGGTGCAATTTCAACAGAACCTGTAATGACATGGATTTCTGCTTTTATGCCCTTTTGATCAAGAAAATCTTGCAATATGACAGGGTAAGAAGTTGCAATCTTTTTTCCATTAAACCACTCAGGTCCTTGATAGTCTTCTGCCTTTGGAATAGCTAAAGATAATCTGCATTTTGAAAAATCCAAACGTTTAAGAAGGACTGCATTTTCTTTCTTTTCTACAAATTCATTCTCTCCAACAATACCTACATCCGCAATTCCACTTGCTACAGCTTGCGGAATATCATCATCTCTAAGGTATAAGATTTCTACAGGGAAATTTGAAGCTGGAACTAATAAAGTTCTTTTTCCTGATTTGATTTTAATGCTGGATTCTTCCAACATTGTCATTGTTTCTTCATACAAACGGCCTTTTGCCTGAACTGCTATTCGTAACATATTTATTGTTTTATTGTTTCTTTAAATCAAAAAAAGCTCACCATGGCGGCAAGCTGAGATATAAACACTCCAAAAACTCACCGATTATTATCGTTGAAAATAATGATGAATAAAATGGAATAAATGTGTCATCGTTTGTTATTTATTTTTTTTTGCGCAACAAATGTACGAAAAATATGCTAAATAAAAAAATATTAGCAGAATAATATCAAAATAACTAACTTTGCGTTCTTCTAAAAGGTGATTTCTATTAATTGTGTCGTGATGATTTTGAAGTACATTTTTGTTTGAGCCTGTTCTATTAGTGAAGGACGATGTGAGCATCATCGTAACTGAAGAGTAGAACAAGACAAATAAAAATGAATCAAAAAGCAACCGAATATAGAATTTATTACATTTAGAAACAATAATAATAATTTATAGAAGTTACCTTAAGAATAATCTTTTGGTAAGAATAAAAATTATTTTGAATTGTTGTATTTCTTATAACTAAAATATGAATTTAATACTTGATCAAGGGAATTCTTCAGTAAAGGTTGGAGTTTTTGATAAAAATCAACTAATATACTCTGTAAGATGGGATACTTTTACGGAAGAGCAGTTGGTGAAAATTGTAGAGCAATTTCCGATAGATGCCTCTTTATGTTCGTCAGTGGCGAGAGATGAAACTGAAATATTGGAAGTGTTAAAAAAGTATATTTCTGCAGTGAAAGTGTGGAGTACTATGGATGAATTACCTCTAAAAAATTTGTACAAAACACCCGAAACGTTGGGGAAAGATAGATTAGCAGCTTGTATTGGTGCAAATTATTTAGAGCCGAATCAAAATTTATTGGTTATTGATGCAGGAACAGCAATTACTTATGATGTTGTTACCAGTAATAATCAGTATGTAGGAGGAGCTATTTCTCTCGGTTTGGATATGCGTAGGCGTGCGTTGAATCATTTTACGCAACGTTTACCTTTGGTTGATATAACGGAGTCTGTTCCGTTGGTTGGAACAACTACTTCAGAAGCCATTCTTTCAGGAGTTGTAACCGGATTAGTTGGCGAAATTGAGGGTATGATTTCAAATTTTAGTCGATTTTACCCAAAACTTTTAGTGTTTTTAACAGGTGGAAGCGCAAAATACTTTGAAAAAAGAATAAAAAATTGCAACTTTGCAATTTCTGATTTAGTATTAATCGGATTGAATAGAATTTTGATGTATAAATGAAGAAGATTATTTGTATAATAATTAGTGCGCTATTGGTAGTATCAGTTCCGATTGGAGCGCAAAATAATACAAGTTCACCCTATACTCGTTATGGATATGGTTTGGTGAGTGACGCAGGGTTTGGACAGGTGAAAGCGATGGGAGGATTGTCTATGGGAGTGAGATCCAAGAATTTTATCAATCCTGCCAATCCGGCATCCTATACTTCTGTCGATTCTTTGAATTTTCGATTGGAGGCAGGTGTTAGTTTCCAAGTTTCAACGTTTTCTGATGGAGCGAAAAAACAAACCGCATTGGATGGAAATTTGGAATACTTGGCGATGCAATTTCCTATAAAAAAATGGGTTGCATTTAGTTTGGGATTGATGCCTTATTCCATTGTGGGGTATAATTACTCGATGCAAGAAGTGGTTTCGTCTTCTATTACAGCAGGCAGTTTGATGACTAATTACACTTATAATGGAGAGGGAGGGATTACGCAATTGTATGCAGGTTTAGGATTCAGACCTTTTTCTTGGTTTTCATTAGGAGCTAATTTGCAGTTTTATTTTGGATCTATTCAGTACTCGAGCACGGCCTCTTTTAACGAAGTTTATGTGCCAACGATTATGGAAAGAGAAATTGCCATTACTGATTTATCCGGTAATTTCGGTGTTCAATTTTCAATTCCGATTCAAAAAAAATATTCGCTAACGTTAGGAGGAACTTACCAATTGAAGTCTAATGTTCGAGCTGAAGCTCAGCAGAGTATAATAACGACAGATACTGTAATTCAGAATTTTAACAATTCTTTTGATTTTCCAATGGGTTTTGGCACGGGATTTGTCTTTAATTATTTAGATAGACTATCAATTGGATTTGATTATAAAAAAGAGTTTTGGTCGGACGTTGAATTTTTTGGCGAGAAGGAGTTTGTTGATAGAAATAAGTTTATTATGGGGGTTGAGTTTCTTCCCAATCCTAATGGACGAGCCTATTTTGAGCGAGTTTATTATCGTTTTGGAGCGAATATTTCAAAATCGTACTATCAGGTAAATGGAGAACAGTTGAATTCGTTAGTGCTGACGACAGGGTGGGGGTTCCCGTTGAAGAAGGGGTTGAATCCAACAATAATGAATTTTACCTTTGAGTATGGATTAAATGGTAAAATAGAGAACAATTTACTCAAAGAGCAGTATTTTAAGTTTATCTTGAATGCTACAATTAATGAGAATTGGTTTATGAAAAGAAAATTGAATTAGTAACTATAAAATAGAAATGAAATGAAAACTAAAGTGTTTTTTTTAGGTTTGGCAATGACGGTATCAGCTTTGTCAATGGCTCAGAAAGGGATTCAAGATGGATCTAAATATGGGCACGGAGAGGATAGTGTTCAGTGTATGCAAAATTTAAGTTTGTTCACTCAATATGCTAAACAAGGTGATTACAAGAGTGCAGCAGAGTTTTGGGAGAAAGCTTATGCAGATTGTCCGCAATCCTCAAAAAATATTTACATCTATGGACCAAAAATTGTTGGTTATCAAATTAAGACAGCTAAGGATGCAGCTCAAAAGGAGAAGTTGTTTGATAAGTTGATGAACGTTTATGATGACCGTATTAAATATTTTGGGAATGATAGAAAACAAGGTAAGGATTATATCATGGGAAGAAAGGCTATTGATTATGTGGAGTATGTTCCTGATAGCCGCGACCCAATGAAGAGTCAGGCTTACAAATGGCTTTCAGATGTAATTGCTGCTCAAGGTTCAAAATGTGAGGTGAGTGTATTTCAACAATATTTCTTGCTTTCTGATGCTTCTTTCAAAAAGAATCCAAATACATTCAGAAGTACGTATATTGATGATTACATGAAAGTAACTCCGCTTTTAGCAGAACGTGCTGCTTCGGGTGTGGCTAAAGATTCTATCTATGGAACTGTAAAGGATGCTATTGATGCAATGTTTGCAAAATCAGGAGCTGCTGATTGTAATACTTTGGATGGTGTTTATGCTTCTCAAGTAGAAGAGAAGAAGAGCGATAAGGATTTCTTGAATATGGTTTTGAAATTGTATTCAATTGCCAATTGTGATAAGTCTGCAGTTTACTTTAAAGCATCTGCTTATAAGCATGCGATTGAACCATCTGCATCTTCAGCTAGAGGTTTGGCTGCGCAAGCATATTCTAAGAAAGATTATAGCAAGGCAATCACTTATTTTAAAGAGGCTGTAGAGTTAGAAACGGATAATATCGAGAAGGCTAAATCTCAACAAAATTTGGCTGTGATTTATCACTCTATGCGTAATTATTCACAAGCAAAAGCTGCAGCACAAGCTGCAATTAACTATAATCCTAGGAGTTCTGATTCATATATTTTGATTGCGGTGTTGTATGCGGAAAATAATGCAGCAATCAGTAGTGATGCAGTTATTCAGATGACAGCATTCTGGGCAGCAGTAGATAAGTTGGAAAAAGCAAAAGCTGTAAATCCTTCTTGTGCATCAACTGTAAACAAGATGATTGCTACTTATAAGGAGTACTTCCCGCCTGCATCTGAATTGTTTATGAGAAATATAAAGAATGGTGATACTTACACTGTTCCAGGTTGGATTAACGAAAAGACTGTAGTTAGAGCTAAATAATTAATTGTGAGGTTGAACGTTAAACATAAAAGAGATATAGCGACTAGCTTAGTGTTGGTTGCTATATTTCTTTTTATTTCGTGTTCTGAGAAGCCGGAGGTGGTGGACTTGGATGAGCGTGCTATTTCTCCTCGTTTACATGCGTTGGATGTTGCTACGTTAGTCTCTGATTCAGGTGTTACTCGTTATAGAGTCAATGCCAAAGAGTGGTTGGTCTTTGATAAAGCAGAAGAGCCATATTGGGATTTTCCTCAAGGAATCCATTTAGAGCGTTTCGATTCAACTTTAAATGTGGATGCTGAAATAAGAAGTAAGTATGCTATCTATTACACAAATAAAAAATTGTGGGATTTAAGAGATAGTGTTCATGCCATGAATTTGCAAGGAGAACACTTTGAGTGTGATCAGTTGTATTGGAATGAAGTTGAAGAGTTGATTTTTTCCAATGAAAAGATAAAAATCACTCAAGCTGACAAAATTATAACAGGGGTAGGTTTTGAGTCTAACCAAACATTTACAAAGTATAAAATTAGAAAGCCGGAAGGTATTTTCCCTATAAACGAATAAAAATTAAAAAAGCGTTTTTTCTTTCAATATAAATTTTGTAAATTCGTGCGCTCAATTATCGAGGAATAAAAAGAAATATTAAATTAATAAATTAAATGGCAACTTTAGAAAAAATTAGAAGCAATTCGAAATTGCTTATTATTACGATTTTCTTTGCGCTTTTGTGTTTTGTTATTGGAGATTTCTTGAATAGTTCAAGTACATTCTTCGGTCAACAAAGAGAGAAAATCGGGGAAGTAGAAGGAAATGATTTGTCTTATCTTAAGTTTCAAGATGACGTAGAGGTTATGACAAATGTTTTCAAAATTCAGGGACAAAATCAACCTGAAGATGGTGATATTAGAGAAATGGTTTGGAATGATTATGTTCAAGGTGCAATCTTGGATAATGAAACCGAAGAGGTAGGACTTTCTGTAACAACTAGTGAGTTGGCAGATGCTACTTTGGGTAAAAATATTCATCCAATGATGCGTCAAATTCCTATTTTCTATGATGAAAATAATCAATTTAATCCTTCTATCCTTAATAATGTATTGTCGAACTTAGATAATGCTGAAGAGGGTGATGAGTCTATGAAAGATTTGCGCGACTATTGGTTGTTTTGGGAAGGTAGAATAAAAAAACAAATTTTAGCTGATAAGTACCAAGCTTTATTGATAAATGCAATGTCTGCGCCTCAAGCAGAGTTGGATTATTTGGCTTCGATTTCTTCTAAGTCGGTTGATTTCGCTTATACAAAGAAACCTTATTGGGCGTTAGCTGATTCTTCATTTACTGTTTCTGATAGTGAAAAACAGAAGAAATACAACGAGATGAAACCTCAATTCAAGTCTCTTCCAACTCGTTTAATGCAGGTTGTTGTTTTCCCTGTAAACCCATCAACTGCTGATTTTGAAGCAACTATGGATGCTGCTCGTTTGTGTAAAGAGGATATGAAATCGTTAAATGGTGTAGATTTGTTTAATTATGTTGCAACTGAGTCTGATGTTGCTTATCCGTCTTACTATGTTTCAAAAAATGATGTTGATTTCTCTTTACAGAACTTTGTATTTTCAGCTACAGTGGATTCTGTAATGGATCCATTGTTGGATGGTACTTTTTACAAGGTGGCAAAGTTGGTTTCTGCACCTGTTATGCGTTCAGATTCTGTTCGTGTTGCTCGTTTGGTTGTTGGTGGAACTTCTTATGAGGCAGCAAAGGTTACTGCTGATAGTTTGTTAGCTGTTGCAAAGTCTGGAGCTGATTTTGCAGAGTTGGTAAAAAGTCATTCTATCGATCCAACTTTCAAAAATATGGGTGGTGATTTAGGTTGGTTAAAAGAGGGACAATCCGGTTCTTTTGAATTTGATAGTATTGCTTTTGGTGGTAAGGTTGGTGATGTTGCTAAGATTGAAAGTAATCAAGGTATTTTATTGGTAAAAGTTTTGGATAAAACCGTTCCTGTTCAAAAGGTAAAGTTTGCGGCTGTTGCAAAGGAGGTTTTGTCTAGTACTGATACTTATCGTGATGTATATGATAAGGCAAACCAATTTATTACTTCTTGTAAGCCGGGTATAGATGGATTTAACGCAAATGCTCAAGAAAAAGGTTTGCAATCTCGTCCTTTGGGTCCATTGGTGGAAAATCAATATAATTTATACGTTCTTCCAAATGGTCGTCCTGTTGTTCGTTGGGCTTTTGAACATGAAGTTGGTGATTTGACTGATAAACCTTTTGAGTTAGGTAATCAATTGTTGGTTGGTATCTTATCAGAGGCTAACGATGGGGATTTCTTGACATTGTCATCTTCTTCTGTTTCAAATCAAGTTGAAAATGCAGTAAGAATTGATAAGAAATCTGAACAATTAATAAAGGAGATGGAGTCTATCTCTGATCTTGCTACTGCAGAAAATGTTGATACGATTGTTGGCGCAACTTTTGCTCAAAGTTCAATACCAGGTTTAGGTGCTGAGCCTGCTGTTTTGTCAAAAGCTTTGTCAATGTCTAATGGCGAGATGTCAAAACCTATTAAGGGTGAGTCTGCAGTGTATGTTTTGAAAGTATTAGATTCTAAAGAATCTGATTCTTCTGTACAAGTTAAACAAAAAGAACAAGATGGTATTCGTCAAATCTTGAGTTCTTCATTGTTTCAAACATTGATTGATTTGTCAGAGATTGAGGATAATCGTTCTGTATTCTATTAATAGAATTTAATTTTGATTATATTAGCGCAAAGGGTATTTCTCTTTGCGCTTTTTTTAAAGATATTTTCTGTAAATTAAGAGAGAAGCCTTTTTTATATGCATCTTGTTTGATTATATGTAGAGATTACAGATTATAGATATAAGTATTATAGATGAACGAAAATTGGCAAATGCTTAATTCTACAGAATTATGTTTATTCAACTTCTATAAATATGTATGCATAAATTTTAGAATGTTGTCTAATGTTTTTGAAGAGTGTATGGGAAATAAAAAAGCATTGGTTGGTCTGACGTTAGAAGAGTTGAAAGCGGAAGTTGTAAAGCTTTCTCTTCCTGTTTTTACGGCAAAACAGATTGTCGATTGGATCTATAAGAAGAAGGTGAAAAGTATTGATGAAATGACTAATATTTCGTTGGTAAATAGAGAAATATTGTCAAGTCATTTTGAAGTAGGTCTTACGCCTCCTATCGAATGTTGTAGCTCTTCAGATGGAACTAAAAAATATCTTTTTAAAGTGAACAATCATTTTATAGAATCGGTTTTTATTCCGGAAGAAGACCGCGCAACGTTATGTGTTTCTACGCAGGTTGGTTGTAAAATGAATTGCTTATTTTGTGCAACCGGTAAACAGGGATTTTCTGCTCATTTATCGGCGACAGATATTTTAAATCAAATTTTCTCTATTCCTGAAAGTGAACGGTTGACGAATGTTGTTTACATGGGTATGGGAGAGCCTTTTGATAATATAGATTCAGTTTTGATCAGTCTGAATGTTTTAACTTCTGATTATGGACTTGGTTGGAGTCCTAAAAGAGTAACAGTCTCATCTGTCGGTTTGTTACCGGGGTTAAAGCGGTTTTTAACAGAGACAAAATGTCATTTGGCTATAAGTTTACATAATCCTATTGCCGAAGAGAGACGTCAGATTATGCCGATTCAAAAAGCTTATCCGATAGATTCTATCGTTCAAGAGCTTAAAAAATATGACTTTTCTGGTCAAAGAAGAGTCTCTTTTGAATATACAATGTTTAAAGGAGTAAATGACCAGCAAAAGCATATTCAAGCTTTAATAAAATTATTATCAGGATTGGAATGTAGAATTAATTTGATTCGTTTTCATTCAGTCCCAGAAGCGGGTCTTGAAGGTTCTACTATGGATAAAATGGAATGGTTTCGGGATGAATTAAATAAGAGAGGTATAACAACGACGATAAGAAAATCGCGTGGTGAGGATATTTTTGCTGCTTGTGGTTTATTATCAACAAAGAAAAAAAATGAGTATGAAAATTTGTAAGCAACTATTACTTTTGTTTTGGGTGATTGGGAGTATGTTTTCTTGTTCCGGTACAAGTGGTGATAATTCTCTTTTACCGACTGTTACCGGTACAGCTTATGATCTTCTTGTAGTTGGTGATGCTCGAGTTTGGAAAGACTCTGCCGGTAGGGTTCTGTTTGATATTTTGGATGAAGATGTACCGGGACTTCCTCAATCTGAACCTCAATTCAATATTTCGTTTATTCCGTCAAAAGAGTTTTCTTCCATATTGAAGCCGGCTCGAAATATTTTGCTATTCAGTATAGATGAGACTCAATATACGCAAGGAAAGGTTTCTTATATTCGAAATCGTTGGGCAAAACCTCAATCAATAGTACAGATTACCTCTCCCAATCAAGATGAGTTAATAAAAGTGTTATCGGAAAAAGGAACCGAAATCATAGATTTTTTTGTGGATGCAGAGTGTACACGTTCTTTAAATTTTTTTAAACGTTATTCGAATAACGAAGGGCGTGAGTTCGTTAGAAAGAATTTGAATTTGAATGTTACTTTACCTGATTTTTTAAACAAATATAAAGCAGGTGAAAATTTTGTTTGGGTCTCCAATGGAAGTTTGGATAGCCGTTTGGATTTAATTATTTATAGAACGCCTTATACTTCTCCTGATGATTTTAAGTCAGACCATCTTTTGATGATTAGAGATTCGGTGCTAAAAGTTAACGTTCCAGGTCCATCAGAAGGTTCTTATATGGCAACTGAGGTTCAGTTTCATAAACCTTTGTATAGAGAATTTATGTATGAGGGTAGATATTGTGCGGAATTAAGGGGGTTATGGAGAGTTGAAGGTGATATAATGGGAGGTCCATTTGTGAGTCGATCCTATTATGATGAGAAAAATCAACAAATTGTCACAGCTGAGGTCTTTGTGTACGCACCGCAACATAAAAAGAGAAATAAAATTCGTCAAATGGAGTCGATTCTTAGATCTGTTGAGTTGAATTGATAAAAAAATATTATTTTTGTCTAAAAATAATTGAATAAGTTAGTATGGAAGATTACAAAATAAAAGTAGGTATCACGCAAGGTGATATTAATGGAATAGGATATGAAGTAATTTTGAAGACTTTGGTTGATGCTCGAATTTGTGAGTTCTGTGTTCCGATTGTTTATGGGTCATCTAAAGCAGCTGCTTTTCACAGAAAAGCATTGAATATGGAGCATTTTAGCTTAAATGCTATCAATCATGTTTCGGAAGCAAATCAAAAACGTCCTAATATAATCAATTGTGGGGATGAAGAGGTTAAGGTTGAATTAGCAAAATCAACCGGAGAGGCAGGGAAAGCTGCATTTTTAGCTTTAGAGAGGGCTACATCTGATTTAAGAGATGGTTTGATTGATGTATTGGTTACAGCTCCTATTAATAAAAAGAATATTCAGTCTGAGAAATTTCATTTTCCCGGACATACAGAATATTTGCAAGATAAGTTTGCGAATGGTGAAAAGGGGTTGATGTTGATGGTTAGCGATGTCTTGAAAGTTGCTGTTGCAACCGGACATGTACCTGTAAAGCAGATTGCTTTTCATCTTAATCAGGAGAAATTGGTAACGAAATTGCAGGACTTAAACAAAACGTTGATAGAGGATTTTGGTGTTGTTCGCCCTCGTATTGCTGTTTTAGGGTTGAATCCGCATGCGGGTGATAATGGCGTTTTAGGAACTGAAGAGGAAGAAATAATTATTCCGGCAATTAAAAAGGCTAATGAGATGGGTATAACTTGTTTTGGACCTTATCCGGCTGATGGTTTCTTTGGTGCGGGAAGCTTTAAGAGTTTTGATGCTGTTTTAGCTATGTATCACGACCAAGGTTTAACGCCATTTAAATGTATCGCAATGGAAAGTGGGGTTAATTATACGGCTAATTTGCCCATTATTAGAACTTCTCCGGCTCATGGAACAGCTTATGATAAGGTCGGAATTGGTAGTGCGTCTGAAGAGTCTTTTAGAAATGCTTTGTATTTGGCATGTGATGTATTCAATTGTCGTAAGAGATATGCTGAATTGGTTAAAAATAGATTGAAAAAACAAGAGGTTGAGATAAGTGGTCAGGTAGAGTGATTCTATCTTTATAGATATTGTATCAAAAAAGAATGAACGAATTGTAGTGTGCAGTTCGTTCATTCTTTTTACAATGTTATTTATCAATTGTTACCTTTTTTTCCAAATGAATCATCAATTTTTAAAAAATTGGCAATTATAAATGCCGGAATAGTACAAATACAAACCCAAATGAAAAATAATGAGTAGCCCCATTGTTCTTGTAAATAACCGGCAAACATTCCGGGAATCATCATACCTAAAGCCATCAGTCCGGTACAAATTGCATAGTGTGATGTTTTGAATTCACCCTGAGAAACGTAAATTAAGTAGAGGGTAAATGCGGTAAAACCAAAACCATATCCCAATTGTTCAATAGCAACAAATGAGGATATAATGAAAATATTTTGAGGTTGGAAGATTGCCATAAACACATATACTAAGTTAGGTGTATTCATCGCAATTAACATAGGCCATAGCCATTTTTTTAATCCTCCATTAGAAATAGCCCACCCGCCGAGAAGACCACCTGTTAATAAAGCAATAACCCCAATTGTACCATAGACAACTCCCACGTTTTCAACACTTAGTCCGAGTCCACCTAACTCTCTGTCTTCCATTAAAAAGGGAGATGCTATCTTTACGAGTTGAGCTTCTCCAAATCGGTATAGAAGAATATAAGCCAATATGAATCCAATCTCTTTTTTCTTAAAGAAAGTAAGAAGTAAATTTGTTATGTTTTTTTGAGACTCGCTTTTTTCTTCTTGGGGGTTGGGAAGAATGTACCAATGGTATAAGGATAGAATAACAACCAAACCGCCTGATATAAGGAATACAATTAACCATGCTTTAGGTGTGGAGTAGTAGCGAGTTAAAAATCCTGCACCGGTAACCAGTACCCCTTGTCCGAATACCATTGCTATTCGATAGAAGATATTGCGAATTCCGACAAATAGAGATTGTTCTCTTTCCGATTGTGCAATCATATAAAATCCATCTGCTGCGATGTCATGAGTGGCAGAACTAAAAGCCATCAACCAAAGAATCGCAAGAGAAGATTGAAAAAAGTGGGAAGTAGGAATGAGATAAGCAACTCCGGCTAATCCACATCCTATTAAATATTGCATGGCAATAATCCACCATCTTTTGGTTTTTAATAAATCAACGACCGGGCTCCAAAAAGGTTTGATGACCCATGGCAAATACAACCAACTTGTAAAGAATGCAATATCTGCATTACTGATTCCTAAATCTTTGTACATAATAACAGATACTGTCATTACTATAACATAGGGCAATCCTTCTGCAAAATAGAGAGATGGAACCCAACTCCATGAATTACCTTTTTTTTGCATGTGTTCAACTATATATGGTTAAAGAGAAATTGCATTAGTTTCAATGATTTGACAAGTGTTACATAACAGTCAAAAGCATCCATTCTTATCTTTCCTCAATATTAAAATCGTTTTTGAAGTCTAAAAAAAAGAGGGCTTGAATAATATTATTCAGCCCTCTGTATTTCTGGGGGTGGAAGATGGGGATCGAACCCACGACCCTCAGGACCACAATCTGATACTCTAACCAACTGAGCTACTCCCACCATGAAATCTGACGCAAAGATAATTCTATTTTCTTAGAATTACAACTAATTAATGCAAAAAAATTAGTTTTTTTTATATTGAAATTATTAAGTATTTTATAATTAGGTAAATAGATGGTTTTGTTATTTAGGGTATTTACCTTCTTTGAGAATTATTTAGTTCAGATTCTGTGTAATATGCCAAAAGTAGTAGGTAAAAATATAATTAGATGTGATTTTAAACTATTTTTAATGTAACTTTGTAGTTGTTGTTATTTCGAATACTTGATTAGATTTTTGTGATAATGAGTAATCAATTTTTTGTATATAATGAAAAGTTAGAGACTTATTTAAGGCAAGCAAAACATTTATTGATGCTTTCGATGAATGGTGTAGTTTCTGAAAATATGTCATCTTTGTCGTATAAATTGAATTATGGAGTTTCTTTGCCTCGAATTGTTGAATTGTCTAAACGATTCCCGAAGGATGTATTGTTGGCAAACTATTTTTGGGCATCGAATTGTAGGGAGTTAAAAATCATGGCTACGTTGTTATACCCGGAAGAACAATTTTCCGAGGATGATTTTTATAAGTGGATGACTAATTGTTCGACGATGGAATTAGCTGAACAGTTGGTTCGAAACCTTTTGGTTAAGTTGTCTTGGTCTGATTCTTTAATTCAAACGATTGAAAGTGCGGGTGAACCTTTCCATATTGTTATTGTTTATCTTTTGGCGACGAGGCAGATTCAGTTGGATCTTTTTGATTTTAAATACAAAGATCTTTTGCTTCAAAATGCGTCTAATTTCATACTTTCAGATGACTATCAAGTAGCAACATCGATAACTAGATTTTTAAAATTTCTATCAAGGTCAAATTCAGATGACGTTTTGACTTTATTAAATGGTTTAAGTGTTGAGTCTGCTCCTTATTTGAATATTGCAAAAGAAGAGGTGTTGACGGAGATAAATTTTTATTGAATTTATGGCGAAATTTAATGTTAAAAGAGCAGAAATAGCTAATACAATTACTCATGGTATAGTTTTTTTATTTTATTGTATAGCCTCTTTCATGATTTTAAGGAAAGGTGGAGTGTATAACAACTTCATACTTGATTTCAGTTTGGTTGTTTATATTATTTCTCAATTGCTTATCTTTTTCTCATCTACATTTTATCATGCTATTACGAATCAAAAAGTAAAGGCTATTGCTCGTTATGCTGATCATATCTCCATTTATGTTTCTATTGCGGGGTGCTATACGCCAATTTTGTTATGGTCGATAGGGGGAACCGTTGGTTGGGTGTTTTTCTTCATCCTTTGGAGTTTGGTTTTAATTGGAGCAATCTATAAAATATTCTTTTTAGGTCGTTATCCCAAATTTTCTTTGGGGTTGTATTTAGGTATGGGGTGGATTGCTTTGTTTTTAATTAAGCAAATTTTTGACTCTTTTTCACCCCTTTGTTTGTGGCTGTTATTGGGCGAAGGGCTTTCCTATACTTTAGGAACCATCTTCTTCTGGAAAGATGATAAGTTTACTTATTTCCACTCTGTTTGGCATATTTTTGTTTGTTTAGGTAGTTTATTTCATTATTTCTTATTGTGGTTCCTCCTCTAACCAATGTTTGTATTTTAAGGATAAAACGGCTAACAATGAACTGATTTGTTTGATTGCTACTCCTGTATCCTTGCTGATTTCTTTGCCTTGCAATTTTAAAAGTAGAATTGCGTATAATGAATGCAAAGATAGTTCAATGTCGTTTACTTCTGCTCCAACATTTAGTTTTCCTCTAAATTCGACAAGAAATGGTAATGTTTTAAAAAATAGAGCATTGTATTGTATCTCTTGTGGATTTTGTAATAGCTCCATGTGTAAATCGTTTAAATCGTTGATGAGGTTGATGTTTATTTGCAAATGTCCGGAATTTTCTAAATGTTCTAATTTCATCATTTGAATCAAATTGTCGTACCAATCTCGTATTTCCTTCTTGGTATTTTCATCTTTTTGGTATTGAGATACAATCACTTCATCGATTTTCTCGATGTCTAAATTGTAAGCTCTCAAAATATCCTCGATTTGCCACATATAGAGGAGATATTCCGCAATATTTTCTTCTTTTTTTTGCTTTGCAATAATCATATTTCTATTGTTTCTTGATTTTTCCTTTTTCTGTTAATATAAACCGTTCTTTATCATTGTAGTATTCATAACAATTTTCATTGTTATTCCATTTACGTTCGTATTGAAAAGGTTTTACTATACCTCCTTTTTTGTCAATGATACCCCACAATCCATCCTCCCAGATAATCTCAGCACTTCCATCGGTTGCGGATTTATCGGATTCTTTTCCTAAATTTTGTACAGCACATCTTTTTTTTTGGAATTTTTCAGCTGTACTAAATTGAGGAGTTATTTTAATATTTCCCTTTTTATCAATGAAACCAATTTTTTTGTTTTTTTCAATTCTACGGAGTCCACTAGAAAATTTATCTGCTAATGATCCGATATAATAGACATTGCAATAAATTTCTCCATTGTTATTTTTATAACATTCAATTAATTCTCCATTTTCATTTTCAGTATTGGAAAGAATCATTTTTTGAGCTGATACAGTAAATATTGTTGCTCCGAATAGTATGATGAGATAAACGAACTTTTTCATGATTGTTTATTTTTAGTCTTCTTCGGTAAAGATAAAAAAATCTTCATAATCTTCCATAGGATCCATAAATTGTTCGATGTCTCGTCTCTCTTTTTTTGTTGGTCGGCCGGTTCCTCTATCTCTTTTTCCAAACGATGAGTATTTAGACATCTCTAGAATTTCAAGTTGGTCTGCAGTTGTTACATTTTCCATAAAATCAGGAACAAGTTTTGCCCCCATTCTATTTTCAGTCAGATCCAATACCTTAAAAGAGTAAGTGATTGGTGCTTTTTTGATTTGAATAATATCTCCTATTCGAATATTTCGAGAGGCCTTGATACTATTTCCTCCAATCATAATTTTTCCTTTTTTACAAGCGTCTGCAGCTAAACTTCTTGTTTTAAAGAGACGTACAGCCCATAGCCACTTGTCAATTCGCACCTCTTCTTTTATTGTTTTTGCCATTATTTAAATCTTTTTTCAATCTCTTCATTTTCAATGGTTGAGATGATTTTTTTATTTTCTTCTGTAAAGGAAGGGTTATTGCAAGAAAACAAATTGCAAACTAACTCCATCATCTCTTCTTGAGTTAAACGTTGTCCGACAGTGATTGCGGTTGTTTTTGCTAAAGAAAGAGCCATTTTTCTCTTTAATTCATCTCTTAAATCTTTATTCTCTAACTTTGCTTCATTGATTATTTCTAATAAGTAATCTTTGATCGCAGAGGGTTTTAAGTCGGAAGGAGTCCCGTTTATAGCGTATGTGTTTTTCCCAAATGGTTCTATTTCAAATCCTAAATAATTTAAATCGTCCAATAGCTCTTTTAAAACTAAACTTTCAGACTCTAAAAGTTCTAACATCTCAGGGAATAATAACTTTTGAGATACTCCGGATTCGTTATTAATGCATTGCATATATTGATCAAATAAAACTCTTTCATGTGCTCGGTGTTGATCAATACAAGTTAAACCTGATTTTGTTGTCGTGAAAATATATTTTGATTTATATTGAAAATAAATGGCTTTATTCTCATCTTTCCCCATGTTTAAATCAAGTTGTTCAGCTTCTTTTTCCTCTTGAAACTGATCTTCTGCAGAGGTGAAGTCAAATTCATTTCTCTTTATGGTTTCTGAGAATAGAGAATCATCCGTTTCGAATGGAGTCAGACCACTTTGTTTCTCAAATCCGTTATAGAGTTGTTCCCAATTGGTTTTTGAATCACTTCTTTTATAGCTACATTTTTCGCTAGCAAACGGATTGTAGGTAGGATCAACTTTTATCAGAGGGGTATCTAGAATCTCTGTAGAGTGAGTTTTGTAGGGAAAATTGATTGTTTCCGGCGATTCAAAATCAATGGCCGGTGTGACATTAAATTTTCCTAAAGCTTCTTTGACGCAAGCCATAACAATCGGCCATATTGCTTGTTCACTTTCAAATTTGATTTCCGTTTTTGTTGGATGTATATTAACATCTATACTACTAGGATCGATGGTAAAGTAAATAAAGTAATCGGGAGATGTATTCGGTTGGATCATTCGATCAAATGCTTGCATCACTGCTTTATGAAAGTAGGGATGACGCATATATCTACCATTTACAAAAAAGTATTGTTTACTATTTTGTTTCTTTGCCGTTTCCGGTCCTCCGACAAATCCTGATATTTGTACAATAGAAGAATCTGCATTGATACTAAGGAGTTGCGAATTAATTCCTTTCCCAAACAAAGAAACAATACGTTCTTTTACGTTACAAGATTTCAATTTGTAACAGACTTCGTTATTATGAATTAATTCAAAGGAAATAGAGGGATTTACCAAAACAATTCGAAAAAATTCTTTTTCGATATGCGTAAATTCTGTTGTATTTGATTTTAAAAACTTTCTTCTTGCCGGTACATTATAAAAGATATTCTTAATGGCAAAGTTTGTCCCATTAGGGCACATTATAGACTCTTGTTTTTCAACATTACCTCCGGACATTTCAATAAGTGTGCCTATTTCATCTTCTTTTCGTTTGGTTTTGAGTTCAACTTGTGCTATTGCCCCGATTGAGGCCAATGCTTCTCCTCTGAACCCCATTGTTTGTAAAGAAAAGAGATCATCTGCAGATTTTATTTTGGATGTGGCATGTCGTTCAAAACAGAGTCTTGCATCTGTTTCACTCATTCCCTTCCCATTATCTATTACCTGAATTAATGTTCTACCTGCGTCTTTTATTATTATTTGTATTTCTGTAGAACCTGCATCAATGGAGTTTTCAACTAACTCTTTAATAACAGAAGCCGGACGTTGAATTACCTCTCCGGCAGCAATTTGATTGGCAACTGTATCGGGTAATAAGTGGATTATATCGCTCATTTTAAGTAGATTTCAGTTCGTTTAAAAATTTAGATTAATTTATTTTAAGAAATAGAGAAGAGCAATTATTGCGATAGCCATAATGCACATTTGCATCATTCGTGAGGACTCTGAACTTCTTTTTATTTTACTTTGTTCATGAAACATTCCTTTTCTAACGATTGTCCCTTCGCCTTTTTTTTCTTCGGCTAATTTTTGCTGAACACGTTTCATACGCTCCTCTCGCTCCTCCTTCTGAGGATCGTAGTAACGATAACTGACATTGTATTGTCTTATTTTTGGTGTTTTGAAAAAATTAAAAATAGCCATATTGTTATTTATTTTGAAGTATGAACGTTTTTTATTTTTTTGAAAAGTTCTGAGGCAAAAATGAAATCATCCAAAGGTTGGCATCCTGTATTGTAAATCTCTTCACAATTTCCTTGCCAAGCTTTTTCTCCTTTGTTGATAAATACAATGTTTTCACCTATTTCCATTACGGAGTTCATATCGTGTGTGTTGATAATTGTCGTGATATTAAATTCATGCGTAATATCTTGAATCAGTCTATCAATAAGCAGAGAGGTTTTAGGGTCTAATCCGGAATTGGGTTCATCGCAGAACAGATACTTCGGATTAAGAACGATAGCACGAGCAATTGCAGCTCTTTTTTGCATACCTCCACTAATTTCAGATGGAAACAAATCTATAGCATGGGAAAGTTCAACACGCTCTAAGCAGAATCTTGCTCTGCAATCTTTTTCTTCTTCGGTTTCATCCGAAAACATATCCAATGGGAAACGTACATTTTCCAAAACGGTCATTGAATCAAATAGGGCAGACCCCTGAAACAACATACCAATTTCTCGACGAAGTTGGTTTAGTTGCTTTCTCTTCATTTGGGTAATATCTCTTCCATCGTACAAGATGTGACCGGAATCAATTCTATGGATTCCCACAATGCTCTTCATCAGCACGGTCTTTCCTGATCCGCTTTGACCGATAATCAAGTTAGTTTTACCTGATTCAAATTTTGCAGATACATTTTTTAGGACTTGATTCCCATCGAAAGTTTTAACGGCATTTTGAACTTCAATCATGTTAGTAGTAGTTTAGTGAGCATTACGTTAAACAATAAAATTAATACACTACTATTTACAACGGCATCTGTACTTGATTTCCCCACTTCTAAAGCTCCTCCTTTAACGGTGTAGCCGTAGTATGATGATACAGATGCAATAATGAATGCAAATACAATTCCCTTTATCACAGAGTAGGTAACGTAAAATGGAATAAAAGCATATTGTATTCCTTCCTCGTAATCATGAACTGTAATGATGTCTGTAAATATTCCTACGCAGTATCCACCAATGATTCCTACAAACATACTTACTAAAACCAAGCATGGGATTATAGTCATAAATGCAATGATTTTAGGAAGTATAAGGTAGTTTGCAGAATTTACTCCCATTATATCCAAAGCATCGATCTGCTCTGTAATTCGCATTGTACCTATTTCCGATGCAATGTTAGATCCTACTTTCCCTGCCAATATCAAACACATAATTGAAGAAGAAAACTCCAACAAGAGTGTGTCTCTGGTTGCCAATCCTGTCGAATAGGTCGGAAGAAGTGGATTCTCTGTATTTAAAACCATTTGAATGGTAATTACCGCACCGATGAATGTGGAGATAATTACAACGATGGCAAGAGAATCTATTCCTTGTTTTTTTACCTCGTTGACGTACTGTTTCCAAAATATACTCCATCTGTCCGGTTTTGTAAATGTCCGATACATTAGAGATGAGTATTCGCCAACTTTTTCTATTGCATTCATAATCTTAATATTATAGTTCTAACAAACTTGTTAGTTAATACTTTTCATAAAAATACCTTATCACAAAGGTAAGAAATTTATCCTAATCGAATCTTACTTTTGCAAACTGATTTTCCTGAATTATTCTTTAAATCAACTAAAAAATCATTGTCCGTAACATTGGTTTTGTAAAGGTGTAGTGTCTCACCATACAGACACTCTTCAACAAATTCAACTTCAAAACGCATAATTTCTTTCTTTTTAAATTCTTCTAAAGAAAAGGCGTCAATAATGTATTCAACATATTTAGAGCTGTTTAGGTGTTGATTTATGTCGATGTCGCTGTATTTTACTCTAAAAGTTTCAACGAGTTGACTTTCAGTGTTAGTTTGTGCAAATTTGATAGTTCGTTCAATCGGACACTCTTTATCACAAATGTATGATTGTAATTTTTCGTCGTTTAGAAGTACCGGTTTTCTCGTTTCCGTGTCAATCATTGCCCAAACTGTTTTTGCATATCCTAAAATCTTTTCTTCTTTGTCAAGAATTGCAAAATTTCTGAGAGTAAAAAGTTTCATTACATTTTCCACCCACGTTTGAATTTTAATATCTTCATTGCTTTGTGGGAAATTGAACATTTCTATGGATACCCGTGATAGAACCCAAGAACGTTTGTTTTTATTAATCGCTTCCATTCCAAAACCTCTTGCGTCTGCGTGATATCCTGCCACGTTTAACAAGTAATTTATTAGCAATGGAAGTGTTAGTTTATTTCTGAAATCAACCTCGAAGGGTCTGATTTTAAATAGATATTCACCAACTTTTTCTTTCATGATTCACTTTTTTTCCATTTTTCTTCGTATTTCTCTAATATATCGGAAAGACGCTCAATCTTTGATTTTGTAATAGCAATTCGTCCGGAACGTATGAATTGAAGGACTTTCATTTTTTGACTAAGTTCATCAAATAATCCTTGGGTTTCATTGTAATGTCCTGTTTTTTCCAATACGACACAATTTTGAGTCATTTCAAGAATACGAATGTTATATTTTCTAATCAAATCTTCGATAGAGCCTAATTGTATAAAATCTTCTGTTGCAATTTTATACAGTGCAATCTCTTGATAAACCAACTCTTCGTCGGTGTTATAGAATGATTTTATAATATCGATTCTTTTGTCAATTTGTTTTACAACTTTTTCGATTGTATCTTCATCTGTATAGGTTGTAATGGTAAATTTATGTATTCCCTCAAGGGCTGAAGGTGAAACTGAGAGTGTTTCTATATTCAGACCTCTTCGAGTAAAAATAATACTGATTTGATTTAACAAACCAACATGGTTTTCAGAGAATATGATTATTGTATATAATTTCTTTTCCATGACTTAGTTTTCCGGTGTAAGTATATTTGTAATTGTTTCTCCTGCTGGAGTCATTGGATATACCAATCCATTTTGCTCAACTTCGACAACTAGCAAAAATGCTTTATCATCTTTCAGCATCTCTTCTATTGCTTCGTCAAGTTCTTCCCTTCGGGTTACTTTTCTGTTGGCAATTTTATAGGCGGATGCAATTTCATTGAAATCAGGATTCACCATAGGTGTGGATGAGTAACGTTTTTGGTAAAATAACTCTTGCCATTGACGAACCATGCCCAAATAGTTATTATTCAACAATATCATCTTAACTCCGATGTTGCTTTGCATAATCGTTCCGAGTTCTTGAATACTCATCTGAAAACCTCCATCACCGGCAAACATACAAACAGTTCTATTCGGTACGCCTATTTTGGCACCTATTGCAGCCGGAATTCCAAATCCCATAGTTCCTAATCCACCGGAGGTGATAATGCTTCTACTTTGAGAATATTGGAAGTATCGCGCGGATTCTATTTGGTTTTGCCCTACGTCTGTAACCAAAATTGCATTTTTTTGTGTTGCATCAGAGACTTTTCTAACTACTTCTCCCATAGAAAGTGCGTCACTATTAGGTGATAATGATTTTTTTATCACTTTATTTAACTCTTCTTCCTCAAACGTTTTGAACGAGTCAATCCATTCTGTATGTTTGTTCGTTTTTATTTGAGAAGTCAGCGCAATTAAAGCCTCTTTCGCATCGCCTAAAATTTTAGCGTCAGTATTGATATTCTTTCCAATTTCAGAAATATCAATGTCGATATGAACAATTTTTGCTTGTTTTGCGTACGTTTTAACATTGCCGGTTACACGATCTGCAAATCGCATTCCTATACCGATTAGTAAATCGCATTCATTGGTTTTCTTGTTAGGTGCGATGTTTCCGTGCATACCAATGAACCCTTTGTTGAGTCGAAAATCGGATGGCATTGCAGAAAGTCCTAATAATGTGGAAGCTGCAGGAATATCTGCTTTTTCAAGGAATGTCATCAACTCCTTTTCTGCATTGCTCAAGATTACTCCTTGTCCAACTAAAACGAGTGGTTTCTTTGATTCATCTATCAATTTAGCAACCTCTTCAACTTGTTTGTTTTCAAGATCGGGATAAGGTATGTATCCTCTTGCAATAGATATTTTTTGAGGTTTGAATTCAAATAGCTCATTTTGTGCATTTTTAGCAAAATCCAAAACAACCGGTCCCGGTCTTCCTGTTGTTGCAATATGAAATGCTCTTGCAACGGCATAAGCAATATCTTCTGCACGTCGAATCTGGTAAGACCATTTTGTGATAGGTTGAGTTATCCCCACCAAATCGATTTCTTGGAAAGCATCTGTCCCTAAACTTGACGCATTGGCTTGTCCCGTTATAACAATCATCGGTGTACTATCCATCATGGCATCACCAATTCCGGTTATTGTATTGGTTGCTCCGGGTCCGGATGTTACTATACAAACTCCCGGTTTCCCTGATGCACGAGCATATCCCTCTGCTGCATGCGTTACAGCTTGTTCATGTCGCATTAGAATGTAGTTGAACTCTTTTTGATAGTCGTATAATGCGTCAAAAACAGGAATGATATTTCCTCCGGGATAACCAAATATTGTGTCAACTCCTTCCTGTTTTAGAGCTTCCATCAATATATAAGAACCTTTTATCATTTTCTCTGACATACTTTCTTTATTTCTTTAGAGAATTTAT
>JAEIGA010003455.1_pt1 | contig 24748 bp, 19 predicted proteins | sample 9270691 | NCBI WGS metagenome assembly JAEIGA01 (sample SAMN17057246, study PRJNA624740) | gut metagenome | biome: biome; isolation source: fecal sample | host: Bos grunniens | place: China: Xizang | collected 2019
CAAATGTCTCTAAGTTCAATCTTGACGGAGTTAAGGCGTTCCGACATAGAATCAAGTTCAGAGATATAACGTTTCAGCTTATCGACATTATATAATAAGGTATTGATTCCATCAAGAACAGAAGTCTCGCTATTTTCAAGAATCATTGTCGATTCATTAAGAAGACGGCTTATCTCTTCTTGATTTTCAAGAATTTCTATTCTTTGAGCGAGTTCATCGTATTCATTATCTTGAAGTTCCGACTTTACGAGTTCATCAAGTTGGAATTTCAGATAATCATTTTCGTCTATATTATTCAATGCCTTTTTACGAAGTGATTCCAATTCATTTCTGGCAGATGTATATTCTTTATATGACTTCTTATATTCAGTGAGCAGTTCTTGATTGTTGGCAGCGTCATCTAATAATGAAAGCTGAAAATCAGGATTGCACAACAAAAGAGAATCGTGTTGCGAATGAATATCAACGAGATGCGAACCGAGTTCTTTTAAAACCTGTAAAGAAACGGGAGTATCATTCACAAAAGAACGAGATTTTTTCTGAGGATTAAGTTCACGACGAATGATACATTCTTCTTCAAAATCGATGTCATTTTCTTCAAAGAAAGACTTTAATCTCTCGTTATTCAATGCGAACGAAGCTTCAACTACACATTTTTTAGTATCGTCAAAAAGGATATTTGAGTCGGCTCGATTACCGAGAACGAAACCTAATGCGCCGAGTAGAATTGATTTTCCTGCTCCTGTCTCACCTGTTATGACAGTAAATCCATTATCAAATTCTATTGACAATGATGATATTAAAGCATAGTTAGATATTGATAATTTCTGTAGCATGCTTATTTTCTTCCTGACAAAAGTTCCTCATATTCTGAAGCATGAGAAGGATCTATTTCTCTTAAAACATTAACAGCTTTGGTCTTTTCTTGGAGATTTCCTTCAGAATAAATGCTTTTCCATTCACTACGTTTTGTATCGTTAAGAATTTGGATGAACAACAAGTTCGGTCTTTCCGAATATATTTGTTTAAGATATTCCAAAGATTTTGTTATTGCAGCCTTACCCTCATCTTGTTTTGTTGACATAACATCCAATCCAAGTCGATGATATTCATATATAAACTGTCGAATGGGCTTATATGAAGCATTATTCATATTTTCATTCAGCCAATAACGGTTTCTTTTATCATCAAAAGCTTTCCATCCCGATTCGTCTGCGCTTTGAGCTGCTGTAACAATTTGGTCAGTGATTTTGAAGAAAGGGTCGCCGCCATAAAGTCCGAAGCTATCAAAATACAATCCGAGTGAATAATAAGCATAGAAAGCGAGAGTTGATGTCAAGTTCGACATATAAGTATTTTCAGAGAAATCAAGAGGTTGAGACTCAATATATTCGAACACAAAATCATCATCCTGATAATTAAACAAAGGTGTGTTGTAGTTTGTTTTGTATGTTGGACGGCGGAGAGCTATATTCAATTCAGCCTCAATCATATTACCGTCTTTTTTTGCAACATTGATAACAATTGCGCCTTCTATTCTTTCTTCCGGTTCTAACTTAACATTAGTCCATACTTTGTTATTCATAAAGTTAAGTATTCCTTCTTTAAGAGATTCGAAAGCACGTTGGTCGGTACCTTCCACTCTTGCAGAAGAGACCGTCACGTCGATGTTAAACTCTTGAGCTTTAAGGGAATCAAGTCCCATCAAAGAGCATAACAATATCAATAAAGCACAAATTTTTCTTTTCATATTTCAGTTTATATATTGGTGGATGGCGTCTAAGACATCTAATGCCACTTCATTTTTAGGTTTCAGTTCAAAATCTGTAATTTTGTCATCTTTCGTAATGATAGAAATCTTATTAGTTTTTGTCTTAAATCCAACACCAGATTCATTCATTACATTAAGAACGATAAGATCTATGTTTTTGGTATGTAATTTCTTTTTAGCATTCTCCAAACCATTTTCTGTTTCAAGAGCGAAACCTACTACGACCTGGTTATCAGACTTTTTACTTCCAACAGATTTAAGAATATCTTCTGTTTTGACAAGTTTTAAAGTGATGGTATCGTTATCTGGATTTTTCTTAATCTTTTGTTCAGCAACTATTTCCGGTCTGAAGTCAGCCACTGCTGCGCTCAGCACTGCAATATCTGTTTTAGGGAAGAAAGACATCACAGCATCATACATTTCTTTTGCAGATGTCACTGGCAACACATTGATATTATTTCTATTAGGCGAGATATTAGACGGTCCTAACACAAGAGTCACCTCTGCGCCTTGATCAGCGAATGCGCGAGCTATCTCAATGCCCATCAGTCCTGAGCTATGATTTCCGATGAATCTTACAGGGTCAATAGCTTCGTAGGTTGGACCTGCTGTTATAAGGACTTTCTTGCCAGTAAAATTACGTTTTGTTTGAAAGAACGCTTTTATTCTTTCATATATTTTCTGAGGTTCTTCCATTCTGCCTTCACCACACAAACCGCTTGCGAGTTCTCCTGACGAAGGAGCCACGAAGATACATCCTCTTTCAATTAAGGTTTTGATATTTTGTTGGGTAGCCTGATGTTTATACATATCGAGGTCCATTGCTGGAGCGAACATGATAGGACATTTTGCTGAGAGACATACCGTAAGCAAATAGTTATCTGCCATGCCGTAAGCCATTTTAGCCATTGTGTTTGCCGATGCTGGAGCCACGACCATAAGGTCGGCCCACAATCCAAGCTCAACATGGCTGTCCCACTTGCCAGTTTGTTCATCGAAACCGTAGGTTAACACAGGATTACCGCTGAGTGTTGACAAAGTAAGAGGCGTGACGAAATCTCTTGCTGAAGGTGTCATCACGACTCTCACATCTGCGCCGTCCTTTTTCAACAGACGCACCAACAAAGGAATTTTATAGGCGGCAATGCTACCTGTAATTCCTAATAGAATTTTCTTTCCGGTTAGCATTGTAACTCCTTATCTTAGAAATCTCCTTCGTTTTCCTTGTTAGGATTACGATAATAGATACGATCGTTTAAAAATTCATTGACAGCAATCAAAGTTGGTTTTGGCAATTTTTCATAATATTTTGCCACTTCGATTTGTTCTTTGTTTTCGAAGACTTCTTCAAGACTGTCATTGCTTGTTGTGTACTCTTCTATTTTTTTATTGAGTTCACTTTTCATTTCAGCAGCAATTTGGTCTGATCTTTTTGCCATGATAGCTACTGTTTCATAAATGTTACCTGTGCCAATATAAAATTGATCTTTTTGACGAGTGACACAAGTTGTCTCGGTGTTAATTTTTTTAAAATCCATTTAATTAGTTTTTATATTTGATAATTCTAATTTTATTCTCTCTATTACAGGTTCCAACTCTGCTATATATTTACTTTCCGGATAAATATACGTCAATGTGTTATATTTCTCCAACGCTAATTCATAACGTTCACGTTGTTTTTCCATAACACTTTTTTGAGCATAATTATAGTATGTCAAAACCATATAATTCATTATTTCTTCACGATGGTGGGTTGCAGGATTCTCTTTCATGAAGCTTTCAAAACTTGTTATAGCAGCCTGAAATTCTTCCATCTTATAATACAGCATACATGTATTAAAATCTTTTTCCACTATCTTATATCTAAGTGTATCAATAAGTTGATTCGCACTATCTACATATATGCTTTTTGGATACAAGTCAACGAAGCTTTGAAATTCACTTATTGCAGTATAAGAATCAGTTTGATCAAGGGCGATATTAGGTGATTCGAGATAATAGCAGCATGCACTTCTAAAAAGGGCAAATTCTGTTCTCTTTCCAAATGGATAATTTACCACATAACGTTTGTAATAATGACTTGCTATGTTATAATCATTCATATGGTAGTAACATTCTGCCGTATAATATGCAATATCTTCACCTTCCGGTTTGCCTCTATAAGCCGCCTGCAAAATATCAAACAACTGTAATGCTCTGTTATAATCCTTTTGTTTATAATACAACATCGCTGCATTGTATTTATATTCATTATCAGTACTTTTGAGCAATTTACTATAGTTACTACATGACACGAATGTCATCAAAAAAAACATTATAGCTGATATAAAAAACCAATTCTTTCGCATAGTGCAAAAATACATTATTTTATCGTTCAAAAAACGTCTTTTATAAGAATTTATTATTACAAAATTTCATTTATTCAACAACAACTTTTTTCACTATCTGTTTGCCATCAACATCTATATTCAAGAAATAAATTCCGGCATTGACTCCTCTTAAACTTATCTCAAAAGCATTGTTTTTTTCTTTTGACTCATGTACAACTTGTCCGTTAACGTTTAACAGTGTCCATATTATCTCCTCACATTTTTCCTCAACAGAAATTCTGACAACATCTTTTGCTGGATTAGGATAAATAGCAACATTGTCGTGTCTATCTTCAACATCAATTATCGTTTCACCGCCTATGCATCTTATCGCAGCCTTCCATCCAGGATTATTCATCGCATAATCAGAAAGGAAGCGAAATGTAAGAGTTCCTTCTGCGTTTGTAGCTGTATATGTCCCTGCATTACCGCCACTTATCACTGCAATACATTCTGAGTCTGCAACAGCGTTTCCGTCATAAATTCGGAGAATATCGTAGCCTTCTTCTGTCGAAAACTCCAAGAATTCTACTTGAATCATAGCGCCTTGTGTTGCCGGCTTAAATGTCATGACATGAAAATCATTATCTGGATAATTATTTGAAGGACCGCCAGAATCAAAGAACAACGCATTGCATGTCGTTATTGTCGCATCCTTCATATTGTACGATTCCGACACATTGACATAAGATTCTTTTGTTATCGATTCCACGTCACCTTCTTGATTTGACACAGTGAGTGTAACATCGTATGTTCCAACTTCTTTGTATTTTACTGAAGGATTTTGTTCATTTGAAGTAGCAGGTTCACCTCCTTCAAACGTCCAATTCCAGCTCACCACATCGCCCCATGACTCATCTGTAAAATCAACAGTCGTACCTATTGCCACATTTGTTTCAGAAGCGTCAAAATCTGGAATCATGCCTTCACCTGATTCAAGCTCCACATTTAATGTAACAGTTTCACCATCTACCACTGTTACATCATATTGTGCCGGAATGTATCCTTCAGCCTTAACTTCAACGGTATATGTTCCAGCCTTTATTGGACGATGATAATCACCGAGAGGAAGTTGCGACTCAACCTTTGAATAATCATGGTCATGATTCAAGATTTCTATTGTCGCCTTCAAAGGCTGTTTTGTCGCAGCATCTTTAACCGTTCCATGGATGCCAAACAAAGCCTGATTCATATAGGCAAATATAGAATTAAAATTATATTCCCAGAAAGTAGGGAGTTTTGATGCCGAAGGACATTTTGTCGTTGAACATTCTATAGTAACCTCACGACATTGATGATAATAATTCATATAATCTTGGCGGCCGCCGCCGATTCTATACCAATCCGCACCGTTTGTAATACCGTTTTCCTCATCTGTCATATATGTCGGATCTGTTGACTGAGCCGCATTCTGTGCAAGGTCGGCGTATTCACGACTTACGAGTTGCCACCAAGCATCATCAGCATGACGTGTATAATCGTTATCCCAAGGATAGTTCATCAACTCTGCGCCACCATGATAGTGTGCAGCCATTGTAAATTGATAATCTTCAGCAAAATCCATAAACCATTGTGTTTCTAATGCATAAGATTCATTATCAGGATGTGCGCCATCAACAGGATCTGGATAATTACGATTCATATCAACGCCGAAAGCATTATAACGACTTGCTCCACTAACCGTATGATTTCCATTTTTATAAGTTCCATCAGGATTAGCGTTAGGACAGATAAACAAATCTAAATTGTCGATAATATTTTTTACTTCAGGCAAATCTTGATTAGCAAGAAGATAATCGATGAGACGAAGCATCATAACATATCCTGTGGTTTCATCTCCGTGAATTGTTGAGCCATACAAGAATTTAGGTTTACCATCACTTTCGCCATTATTTATTCTCACCAACAATATCTTACGACCACTTTGAAGCGTTCCAAGCTCTATCAAAGAGCAATTTTCAGAATATGTCTCAGCAAACTCTTCCATCATAGCTACATACGCTTCGTAAGTTGGATATTCATCCCAATTATATTCTGTACGCGATTTACCATCAAACATTTTGTGTTCTTCCAACATTGATGGAGGTGTCAACAAAATTGGATTCAAGCCCAAAGACAAAAAATCCTCATATTGCTTATTATTAGCGTAAGCTGTTACTGTTTTGCCACTTACCTTATCTATAGAAACGATTTTTGCTATTTCTTTCAACGATTTAAAATCTTCTGTTTCAAAACTGAAATAGTATTCATTACGCTCTTTCATCATTGATTGAAGTTCATTTTGCTGAGCCAACATATTCAATGATAATATAGTAAAGAACAAAAATGCAAATAAAGATTTCATAATTAGCAATTATTTGTTATACAAGATTTTATATTCCTTTTCCAAATCATTTTTAACATTGTCATTGACAGTCACCAAAGGCAGGCGGAGAACATTTTTGCAAAGATTCTGCTGAGCCATAAGACATTTGATACCAGCAGGATTTCCATCTACGAAAATAAGGCTATTCATATTGAGCATCTTATAATGAAGAGGAAGAGCAGTTTTTGCATCGTCGTTCAACATAGACTTGACCATTTTACAGAAAACATCTGGATAGCCGTTAGCGGCGACAGAGATAACGCCTTTTGCGCCAAGAGCCATCATTGGCTGAGTCAGGCCATCGTCACCGGAAAGAACATCAAAATCAGACGGTTTATCTCGCAATATTTCCATTATTTGCTGCATGTTACCCGAGGCTTCCTTTACAGCAATGATATTTTTATGTTTTGCTAATTCCACGCAAGTTGATGCTTGAAGGTTAACGCCCACCCTGCCTGGAACATTGTACAAAATCACAGGAACCGGGGAATTGTCGGCAACAGCCTCAAAATGAGCTTTCATGCCTCTTTGATTTGGTTTATTGTAATATGGGACGACACTCAAAATTCCGTCTATATCAGTAAAATCTTGGTTTTTAATATTTTGAAGCAAAGCCATTGTATTATTTCCGCCCATTCCCAACATAATTGGGCAGCGGCCTTTAGCAACCTTCACTATTGTCTTCAATACATTATTCTTCTCCTCTTGAGTCAGCGTAGGCGCTTCCGAGGTAGTTCCAAGAGCGACCATAAAGTCGGCGCCGTTTGACAATGTAAATTCTACAATATTCTCAAGTGATTTATAATCAACGGAAAAATCTTCATTAAATGGAGTGATAAGGGCAACTCCTGTGCCGACAAATGGATTATTTTTCATTTTTATTTCCAGATAACATCAATAAATACTTATATATAATTTTCATACGCTCAACCTCATCTTTTTCAATTCCGCAATCAACGATAAGGTCATGTAGCTGCATATTGATTTTAGAATGTCCAATTTTGAAGGACGAATTCACACATGAAACAAGATAATCGTTAAGCATGTTTTTATTATTGTCTGAAAGATTTACAAACAAATCATCAGAAAAAGACCTCAAAAGCGCTTCTTTTTCTTTTTTCAGAATGCCAAAAACATTAAAATCTTTTTTAACGATATAAATTATTGAATCATTTTGAAGTTGATCGTCTGGCAAGGTTTCACTTAAAACAACAAATCTCAGTTTTCGAGGATTCAATGTATTTCTGACAAATTGCTCTATCGATTTAATATCTTTTTTTTGATTATCGTCAATTAAGATTGCCATTACAGGAGACTTCATTATATCGGGAAACTTCAACAATCTTTTTTGCTGTAAATTTCTCTTAATATTTTTTCTCCTAAAAAAAAGTATTAACGACTTAAACATTTTTCAGTATTTAATATGCAAATATACATATTAATATCAAATATCAGAACAATTTTTTCTTAATATTTTTTATCTTTGCGATGTTTTAAGCATTATGATTATGAAAGTTACGATTTTAGGTAGCGGCACATCACAAGGTGTTCCAATCATCACATGCAAGTGCGATGTATGTCACTCCAACGACTACAGGGACAAGCGTTTACGCACCTCTATCCTTATTGAAACGGAAGACACTACTATTTGCGTTGATGCGGGTCCCGACTTCCGTTATCAGATGTTAAGAGCCAATGTCACAAAATTAGATGCCATTTTAATTACTCACGAACACAAAGACCACATTGGTGGTTTAGATGACGCAAGACCTTTGATTTTCGTACAAGGAAAGCCTATGACCGTTTACGCATCAGCAGAAGCGCAGGAAGAAATTAAAAGAGAATATTCATACGCTTTTGCAAACGAAGACGAGCGATATCCAGGCGCACCTGCTTTTGAACTAATCACAATTGACGGAAGTCCGATAAAAATCAACGACTTAACAATAGAGCCTATAGAATTGAAACATTTCATATTAAAATCATACGGTTTTAGGATAAACAACTTCGCATATATCACCGATTTAAGTGAACTTTCCCACGAGGCATTTCAAAAACTAATTGGCGTTGAATATCTAATTATTGAGGCTTTAAGAAAAAGGGAACATTATTCTCATATCAACCTTGAACAAGCCATAGAAATAGCACATAAGCTGAATGTCAAAAAAGCATGGTTCACACATGTCAGTCACGAAATGGGGAAAGCTGCTGATGTCAACCCTACTCTACCGGAAAACATGATGTTAGCATACGACGGATTGGAAATCGAGATTTAAAACACTATTGGAATTTACACAATCAGAGACATTTCATAATACAAAAAACATTATCTTTGCGAAAAAAGAATTATGCAAGAAATCATATTTGAATTAAGAGAGGGAGATGAATTTATTCCATTGATTGCCTTATTAAAAGCCACAGGACTTGTTGATTCCGGAAGCATGGCACAAGAAGTGGTGACCGCCGGTCTTGTAAAACGCAATAGCGAAACAGAATTGCGCAAACGCGCCAAGATAGTATCAGGCGACGTCATCGAATTTGAAGGTTACTTAGTTAAAATAAAAAAATGCTGAGACGTGTCTCAGCATTTTTTTATTTATAGTTGTTTTCATCCAAGAACCATTCTTTGTACATAAGATAGCCTTGAGCATTAGAATGAGCCATCTGGCCTACTGTTTCTGAAGCATCTTTCACTTTCTTTGCCGGTACGCCTGCATACACGCCAGGTTCCAAGACACTGTTGCTCAGCACAACACTTCCGGCTGCAATCACAGTATTATCCGGTATCACAGCATTATCCATCAAAATAGCGCCCATTCCAACAAGCACGTTATTACCCACTTTTGCACCATGTATGATAGCATTATGTCCTACAGAGACATCATTGCCAATTTCACAAACGGACCTCTGATATAATGTATGCAACACTGCACCATCTTGAATATTAACTCTATCACCAATCTTAATGGTATTAACATCACCTCTCAAAACAGCGCCATACCAAATACTGCAGTCATCGCCCATTGTAACATCACCCACCACAGCGGCAGTCTCTGCTATAAAACAATTATTTCCAATTTTTGGTTTGCAACCATTCAATTCCTTAATTAAAGCCATATTTATATTTTGAGTTTTATATTATGAGCATCTATTTTATCAGTTTTATCACCGCATTCATGTTCTGTGCATCCCATTCCAGAATCCACGATTTTTCCTTCGAGATATGATTTGACAAGCTCATCTACATTACCAGAGCAGCCACGAATCACATCGATGTTATGAGCATTGAGCTTGTTTTTTGCGCCTTCGCCCATATTTCCTGCAAGCATCATAACGACACCTAATTCTTGCAAATCAGCAGCGATTCCCGATTTACATCCGCATCCTTGAGGAGATGCCATAGTCTCTCTATTTGTAATATTATTATCTTCTATAGTAAAAATAGTGTAATGGTCACAATGTCCGAAATGATCATCTACACGTTCATCTCTTGTTGGAACTGCAATTTTCATCTATGATAATTATTTAATTAAATGACAATTTATTATTTGCAAAGATACTTATTTTTGAGTTTCAGATTCATCGTCATTTCAAATAAATTTAAACTTTATTCAATGCCATCAACTCGTAAATTCATTATTTCTGAAGGTGATTTGCCAGACAGATACAAGTCTCTCATTTTATTCATATAGGGCTCAACATGTGAAAAGAAATAATACAATCCATCACAAAGTGAATTCAATCCACATTTGCCAGACTCCGTCTTAGCGAATCTATGTTTCGGGCATTCTCCGTGACATAGACGGAAATATCTACATTTCAGGCATTTATATGGGAGAGCATTTCTTTTATCTATACCAAATTCCGTCATCTTTTTTGAAGACACTATTTCTTGCAATGATATTTCATTGACATTTCCCAATTTATATTGCGGATATACAAAATGGTCGCACGGATAAATATCGCCATTATGTTCAACGACAGCATTAGCCCCGCATGTCTCCGAATACACGCAAGTTCCAGGATTGAGTCCGCAACAGTTTGCCAGTGTAGAATCAAACATATTCACAAAATAATGTCCTATATCATTTCTGACCCAGTAATCAAAAATGTCGCACATAAACTTTCCATATTCAAGCGAATCTACAGACCAAGATGTCACCTTTGAATTAGCCGAATCAGGAGACGTTATATTGTTACGGTCGTCAACATATTCAAGAACAGGCATAAACTGCATATAAAGGCTTCCTATTTTTTTCAAGAAATCATACACCTCAAGTCCCCTACCCTCATTAGCTTTGTTTATTGTTGTCATTGTATTAAACTCAACGCCATATCGATGCAGCAATTCTATTCCACTCATCACCTTATGAAAAGTAGGAGAATCACCTTTATATCTTCTATATTTGTCATGGACATCTTGCGGTCCATCAATCGAAATCCCTACAAGAAAATCATTGTGTTTAAAGAACGATGCAAATTCAGCATTCAACAACGTCCCATTTGTTTGCACCGTATTATAAATTTTCTTATCTCCCTTATATTTTCTTTGCAGTTTCACTATCGTTTCAAAATAATCAAGACCTAACAATAAAGGCTCGCCCCCATGCCAGTCGAACGTAACCTCATCATTGCCGTTTATCTCAATATACTCTCTGATACATTTTTCAAGCATCTCAACCGGCATCACCGATTCATTCTTATACAGTCTGAGCTTATCTAGATAATAACAATACGAACAATTCAAATTACAAGCAGAGCCTATAGGTTTAAACATCATATTAAACCTCAGAGGTTTAGATATTCTAACTGCATCTGAAAAAGTAAGAGTCGTCTTCAATTTTGTAGTTATAATTGACTGTTAACAATAGCTTTAACAATTCTTATTGGAACTTAAACAAGTCAGAGTCCGTCCTTGACACTTTCATCAGAGAATCGAATTCAGCAACTATTTCCGGATATTTTTCTGCGATATTATTTTTTTCCGATATATCTTCTATAAGATTATATAATTCTATTTTTCCGTTATTATGAACATCATATCTCACCGCTTTCCAGTCACCTTTTCTTATAGCCTGTCTGCCATTATTTTCATGAAATTCCCAATAGAGATAATCATGTTCTTTTTGTTTGCCATTGTCTTTAAGCTCATCGAGATATGAAATGCCGTCAATATTTTCCGGGAGTTCAGCCTTGATAATTTCAGCCACTGTCGGCATAAAATCCCAGAACGCAGAAACGTGTTCTGACTTAGAGTTTTTCTTCACAACGTTGTTCCATTTAACTATGAAAGGTACTCTTATACCACCTTCGTATAAGTCGCGTTTATAACCACGCAACTCGCCATTACTGTTAAAGAAATCAGGGTCAGCTCCGCCTTCAAGATGAGGTCCGTTATCCGAAGTAAAAACAATCATAGTGTTATCAGCGATTCCCAAGCTATCCAAAGTAGCGCAAATATCGCCCACTTGTTTATCGAGGACCGAAATCATTGCAGCAAATGTAGCATGAGTGTATTTCTGTGAGCCATAGCCACCGTTTTTATAATACTCTCCTTCATCGCATCCATTGTATGCCACTTCTTTTTCGAAGACAGAATCTCCGGCAAAAGGCAGCAGTTCTTTCTCAGGCACTTTCAATTCTGCATGAGGGATAACCGATGTGTACCACATAAAGAACGTCGTATCTTTATTTTCCTTAATGAAATCGATAGCTTCATTATGAATAATATAAGGTGCGTAGTCATCTTCATTTTGGTCTTTATTACCATCAAGCATTATTTTTTCGTCATTATGCCAAAGATGATAAGGGTAATAATTATGAGCCTGACGTTGGCAATTATATCCGAAGAACTCATCTACGCTTTGATTTTCGGGAGCGCCTTCTGTGCCAGGAGCTCCGAGTCCCCATTTACCGAACACCGATGTCTTATATCCATTATCCTTCAACATCTTAAATATGGTATAAGTATCTGAAGGCATAGGATGTTGGCCTTCAACGGGCATCTCTTTATTACCTCTGATGACCGTATGGCCTGTATGCTGGCCTGTTATGAGGCAGCTCCTTGACGGCGCACTAACCGATGAGCCCGAATAATGTTGAGCGAACATCATTCCTTGGGACGCAAGTTTGTCAATATTTGGGGTAGAGAATTTATTTTGTCCCATACATGACAAATCCGCATATCCCAAATCATCAGCGAGAACGAAGATTATATTAGGATTTTCTTTTTGTCCATCACCATGTCTATGACTTTCAACAATGGCGATAGTCGCAACCGTTGGAATACATGACGACAATGTCATTGCCGTCAATACTACCGGAGAATATCTCATAATTTGTTTGCGTCTCTCTTTTTTCATCAGCGTCAATCCTTTATTAAGCCTTACAAAGATAAAATATTTTGCGACATCATTATCATAGTAAAAACAACTATGCAAATATATTCCTAATACCTTATCAAAATCACCTCATTTTCATCGACAAATTTATAAGCACAATCATACACAACCCTATACTCCTCATTTCTCTTTGTCTTACAAACACCTGTTATCAGTTCAAAATCAAAACCTCTGTAAAGCAGTTCGCATTTGTCAACCGAAGTTCTATTGCTCTTTAAAAGTGACCGTAATATCTTTCTATTCAGCAGTAATGCCGAATTTATATTTTTGACTATTACTAATGTGTCTTTCTTGTTTTTATGATGATAATTATTACGGCACAGATCGTCACAATATCTTTTATCGGAGCGTCCGTGCAGTGTAGCGCCACAAAAAAGACAAGTCTTTTTCTCAATCACAGAAAATATATTTATGACATTGAATCAATTTGAGAACACAAACTCTATTATATTTGCACCCATTTTAAGAGCTTTAAGTCGAGTTTCTTCAGAATCACAATGCACCCTTTGATCTTCCCATCCGTCACCAAGGTCACATTCATAAGTAAAAAGGCATACCATTCTTCCTTCATATATCAAAGCGAATGCCTGTGGCGCTTTGTTATCGTGTTCATGGATTTTAGGCAAGCCTTCAGGAAAAGGATACGGTTTTTGAAATATAGGATGAGAATAAGGCAACTCAACCCACTGCAATTCAGGGAATACTTTTTGCATCTGACTCATAACATAATCCTTCATTCCATAATTATCATCAATATGAAGGAAGCCTCCTGCGATCAGATAATTCCTGACATTTTCAGCCTCTCTATCATCAAACACCACATTACCATGACCTGTCATGTGAACGAAAGGATAATTAAAGATATCAGGACTGCCGACATCTACCGTTGCGACATCAACATTCAAATCTGTATTTATAAACTGATTGCAGAACTTCGCCAGATTAGGCAAAGACGTAGGATTAGAATACCAATCTCCGCCACCTCTATATTTAAGGACGGCCAACTGTGTCTTTTGAGCGAACACATTAAAAGACATCAGCATTAATAACAATACGAATAACTTTTTCATAAAATTTTGGTTTTAGGTTTATTAAAATCATTTCATTTGGTTAATCAGCTGTATCGTATGGCATGCCACAACTGCTGCTGTTTCTGTTCTTAGCCGAGCCTCACCAAGACTTACCGGCACAAAACCATTCTGTTTAGCAAGTTCGACTTCTTCTTTACTGAAATCGCCTTCTGGTCCTATCAACACTATAGCGTTTTCACCTTTTTTATACAAATCACACAACTGTTCTTTAACATCGTCGTCAATCCATGCAATAAATTTTTGTCCATCATAACTTTGTTTAACTAATTTATCAAACGACACCATTTCTTCAACGACAGGCATCTTAGACTTGACTGACTGTTTCATTGCAGCCACAACTATTTTTTTAAAACGCTCAACATTTGCCACACGACGTTCAGAATGATACGATGAAAAAAGTTTAACTTCATCAATACCTATTTCCGTTGCTTTTTCAAGAAACCATTCTGTTCTTTCGTTAAGTTTTGTTGGTGCTATTGCTATGGTCACTTTAAAATCCTTAATATCATAGCCGCTCCTTTGATTAGACAAATCAGCTGCAGCTCTTTTTGGATGAGCATCGATGAGTTCTGCATCAAACAAAGAACCATTACCATTGGTGACGCAGAAACGATCTCCCTCCTTCATTCGAAGAACCTTAACGATATGTTTAGATTCCTCTTCCGGGAAGGAGATTGTTCCTAATTGTGCGTCAGGCAGATAAAAGACATTCATCTTTTTATGTGTTTTTACATTTTATTCGGCATTGATATTCCGAGCAATCCTGATGCGTTGCGTAGCAATCTTGCTGTCATATCTGCCAATTGAAGTCTAAATTCTCTACGTTTAGCGTCATCTTCTTTCATAATGCTACATTCTTGATAGAACTGATTGAAATCTTTTGCCAAATCATAGATATAATTAGCGATCATCGCAGGGCTTCTATTGATAGCGGCCTGTTCTAACACTGAAGGCCAGTTGTAGATATTAACCAACAGCATTTTCTCTTTTGGCTGCAAATCTGCGACAGGAATTTCATTACCGAAAGTAATTCCATTTTCCAATGCTTTACGAATCACTGAACTGATACGAGCATGCGTATATTGAATAAACGAAGCAGTATTGCCATTAAAGTCGATAGATTCCTGAGGGTCGAAGAGCATTGTTTTCTTAGGGTCAACTTTAAGTATAAAGTATTTCAATGCGCCTATACCTATCATATCATATAATTTATTTGATTCCTCTTCACTAAGTCCGTGTGCCTTACCGAGTTCTTCTGATACAGCCTTTGCTGTTTTAACCATTTCGTCCATCAAATCATCGGCATCAACAACAGTACCTTCGCGAGATTTCATCTTACCGTTTGGCAATTCAACCATACCGTATGAAAGATGTTCAATATCATTACCCCACTCACGGCCCAATCTAACGAGAACGCGTTTCAACACATCAAAGTGATAATTCTGTTCGTTACCTACAACATATATCAATTTCTTTGGTTGATATTCTTCGTAACGCAGCTGAGCAGTTCCCAAGTCTTGTGTCATATATACAGAGGTTCCATCTTTACGGAGCAGAAGTTTTTCGTCAAGGCCCTCGTTTCTCAAATCACACCATACGGATCCATCCTCTCTTCTGTAAAGAACGCCATTTTCAAGACCTTCATTCACCAATTCTTTTCCTAAGAGATATGTTTGTGATTCATAATAAATTTTCTCGAAAGAAACACCAAGTCGTTCGTATGTGACGTCAAATCCATCGTAAACCCATTGGTTCATTGTCTCCCACAATTGACGAATGTCTTTATCGCCTGCTTCCCATTTTCTCAACATCTCACGTGTCTCTTGCATCAAAGTTGAGTTTTCTTCAGCAGCAGTTTTTGCCTTTTCCTTTTCTTCATCACTGAGTTCGTCATAATTAGCAGGAAGCAACTGTTTCACTTCTTCTTTATAATGCTTATCAAACAAGACATAGAAGTCGCCGATAAGGTGGTCACCTTTCTTTCCTGTTGATTCCGGAGTGCAACCTTCGCCCCATTTTTGCCAAGCAATCATACTTTTGCAAATATGGATTCCTCTATCATTAACAAGATTAACACGGACAACATTCTCACCATTTGCTCTTAATATTTCAGACACGCTCCAGCCAAGCAAGTTGTTACGTATATGACCAAGATGCAATGGTTTATTTGTATTAGGAGACGAATATTCAACAACTATAGGACTTCCTTGAACTTCTTTTCTTCCAAACATTTCTTTCTGATGATTCTCGGCGAAGAATGAAAGCCAATAATTATCAGAGACAACAAGGTTAAGGAAACCTTTAACAACATTATATTTTGATATTATTTCACTTTCAGCTAAAATTTCACGACCTATTTCATCAGCCATAACTTCAGGTGATTTTTTAGCCATCTTAACAAATGGGAAAACCACAATTGTAACATCGCCTTCAAATTCAGGACGAGTCTTCTGAAAATTAACCTGCTGCACTGGAGGTTCTTGTCCATATAGCTTAGTAAAAGCATTGATAAATAGCTGTCTTAAAATTCCTTCTAACATATTAGTCTTATTTTATTTTGAGGCACAAAGATATAAAAAAAAAGCCAATCTTGTTTATTATTTATTACTTAAAAATATCGTACGCAACAAGCTAAAACTGAATGGAAATATAACTTTTTCCTCAAAGTGTGGCTTATAATAATAATCCAATATTTCACCCGGTACAATTTCGTATATATCCCCGATAATATAAACAAAACCTCTTTCAACCTCAGCAGATCTCAACAGATATTTATATTCATATTCAGGAAAATCCGGACATTCAACTCTAATTTCTTCCAAGTTAGCATTTCTAAACTCCAAACCTCTTTGATTTATTATATCATCTGCAAATTTAGAGTCGGTTATATATGATGCCAATAAACGTTTTGAGACATGCATTAACATTTTCAAATCAAGGCCAAAATCTTTGTGGTCAAGCGTCTCCATGAACGGTTGTCCGCTAAACCAACATCCGAATCCGTGTGCGACAAAAGATGTGACGGCATGTCCAATTTCTTTGTTTTCATACATTCTCATGAAACATTCGAAATAAGCATCATCATATGCATCAGCGTAATAATGAGGAGCATTATCACAATCTTCACTCATAAAGTACGGTATTCTAAAGCACGCATTCATAAAGCCCCAGACCAAAGCATTTCCCATGCCATAATGAGACGAAGTCTTTATACTATTCCAATCATCGCCACTGAACTTAAAGCTACCATCGCCAATAGACACCATCTTATTAACACCCGAAGATACTCCACCCATAGCAGTATATACTCCAACTTGAAGAAACCACGATTGTCCTAATGTATATTCCGTCAAAAATCCTTTAACGAAACCCACGCCAAACAGAAGACCGAACTCTGCAAAAGAATCGATATTTTGAGCATTAAAAAGCACATTTGTAGCGCCGCCTATAACTCCCATAACAATACTTTGAACGACTTCTCCAGTAGGGTCATTATACCTCATCGGATTGTTCATACAGTAACTATATCTATTAAAGCTCTGAGATTTATGCGGCATACTAATATGATTGTCAGGGCTCAACATCATCGACATAAATGGATCATAAACCCTTCCATTCATGTTTATCAATCCAAAATCAAGGATATGCTCATGTCCGGTATAACCCCTATCATATAACAACGTCTTTTTATCATCACAAGCTGTCCAATCATCTGAATTCCTAATATTACCCCAAGCATCAAAACTAACATCCTGAACCACTGCCGCTTGCTCATCCGTAATTACATTCCATGAACCAAGATTATCCTTATGAACATAATTATATGATTTATCACCCTCTTCATTAATAGTACACACTGCAAAAACACCACAAGGTCCACTTATGTACGTATGTATATATTTTTCATCGTCTTCTTCCACTATCTCACAATTACCGACATACGTTTTTGTCTTCAGATTGCCATCTATTTGGGTTTTCATATAAATTCTATTATTATCACAACCATAATCTATATGTACCAAATCGTCATCTTTTGTTACACTCAACAAATTATCAAACGACGAATATTTTGTATTCTGACTCAATCCTAAAAACAAATCATCAGATTCAGTTTTTGCCTTAACTATTGCATTAGGTCTTTCTGCATCATACATTGGAGAGTAAATCAGTTTCACACCGTTGACTTCTTTTTCAACAATATTACCCAAATTGTCATATTGTATCTTAGCTGTTTCCTTACCATTCAGTCTAATACTAAGCAATCTATCCAAATCATCATATTCAAATTCTTCAATAACATTTGTTCCTGTAGATTTTTCCCTATACAATATATTTCCAAAATCATCATAATGATAATTCAAATCCTGCAACACTTCATTTTTGTTTATAGTTAGGATATTTTCAAGAAAAAATGTTTTAGCATCATACGAATATTTCGTTTTCAGTCCATTGCCAAATGCACATTCGGTCACAAGACCATTTGAATTAATATCAATTGTCTTCCATAGCAACTTATTATCATCAGCATCTAACAATTCCTTTTCGTAACCAGAATTAGAATATAGCGTTGATATTGTCAATCCTGAAGGATATGTGGTTGACGAAATACGATTTGCATTATCATACACATACGATGTTTTATATTTTTCACCATTGATCGACTCTATCGATTCTATCAACCTCAAATATTTATCATAGACATAATCCACGCTATGGTTTTCTGATGTCACGATTTTTTTCAAAACTCCATTTACACCTTTATCTTCATCATAAATCCAATGCGTTGTAATTTCATTTTTTGAAGCGCCATCTTTTACCGTTCTCGACATCATTCTTCCTGCCACATCATATTCAAATTCCATCACACCATTTTTTGGATTCTTTATTCTAACTATATTCCCTAACGCATCATTCTCATAAAACACATAGCCATAATTCGGATCATATAGAGTCTTTTTGTTTCTCCAGCCATCGTAAGCCACTGAAATCTTAGTCTTAGAATTGTTTCCTATTTGAGCTGATTTAATTAAGCCATCACTATAATACTCATATTTCACAACATTCCCAGCAATTTCCTCTGTTTCAACCAACCAGTTCATAATATTATATGTATTAATCCTTGATCGTTTTTTACCATCATTGCCTATTATCTCAGAAACAACTGTTTTTCCATTGTATGTTGTTGTATTTAATACATTATTTGGATGTCTCGTCTCAATTTTTCTATTATATTTATCATAAACATTTGTAACAAATAGTTTTTCATCATTTTCACGATAAGGCAAACTTTGTTGTTTCAAATTACCGAAATCATCATAGCATTTATCAACAAAAACTGCATTTCCGCTTATATCAAATGTAACATTTCTCAACTCCGCACCTGATTTATGAAAAAAAACCATTTTTTCAGCATTACCAGTATCTTTTTCCCAACTATAGAACAAAGCACCTGGCGGAGCATATTTATTACCATAAGACCATCGCAACGCATATGCATTCTGCACACCATCCGGCATGACAATCAAATCAGTCACACCTGCAGGACTTTCTTTGCTTAATGTTACAAAATCATTATAGTCTATTGTAGAAATCAGCAATCCATAGTCATCATCATAATTATATTTCGTCTCTCTGCCTAATTCATCTATTGTCTTTATTCTGTATCTACATGTCTCTTCATATTCATGTCTTACGGATTTCTTATAATCTAACGAAGGTGACGATTTTGTTATAGCAACTAAATTGCCAACCTTATCATAATCATATTCAAGATTTATTATGAGAGAATCCGAATAATCATCAAAAGCATTAGGCAATTGTGTTTCTTTTATTATATTTTTCGGATTTATCACATCATACACATATTCTCTTATTGAACCAACAATATCATCATCTTTGCCATTATAAGAAATTTCATAATTTTTCTTAGGCCTGTTAATTATCCAATTACGTACATCATCATTATACAACACGTATTCCTCTTTGACATATTGACAATCACTTGGCTTCACTGCCACAATATCATTCGTACAACCAACAGACTTAGAATCAAGCCGAACCAGTTTATCATACGAATCGTCAGAATTATTATCTGAGCTATAAACATTATCAGTAATTGTCAACTTTAGAATTTCACCTTCTTTATCTATATTATAATCCACTTTATAGATATTTTCCAACAATGGGAGAACAACTTTATCGTTCGAATTGCAAACATAATTTTTATATTTATAATACTCTTCTTCAACCAACTGTCTTTCACCATAATACAAACTCATTGAATACGGAAGGTTACATGCATAAGAGCCCATTGTTTTATATTCAAAATTTTGAATTTGTTTTTTAAAAACAACTCCATTGATGCAATTTTTTGTCACGACTCTTTCAAATCCCATAAAACCATGACCTTTCGTATGCAGCAAAGCATTATGATATTCATATTTTGTAACGACTGGTTTTTCATTAATATTAAACACCGTATCTGTTTTCAATGCCGATATTGGCATTGAATTTTTTCTAACATCATCAACCACAACATTATCACATGTGTAAAAAACATCTTGTTGTTTTTTTCTTTTCATAAGATAATCATAAGAAAATCCTCTTGCATTCCCCATTCCATCAATAATTCGTTCCACGCTATAATACGCAGAATGCGAATACAATGATGTTATATATGCTTGTTGTGAGTTCAACGGATTCCGCGGCAATCCAGACAAAATCGAAACATTTTCCTGAGCCAAGAACCTTCCTATCTGAATTGTTTGGTGTGAATAATTTATTGGCATATAATATCTGTTGTTACAAGTAAAGTCTATAGTATTATCATCTTTCACGTAAGGCATCAGTCCCACTTCAAGAAAATGATTTCCTGCCATATTTTTAAAGACTCCTACATCAGCTATACCATCTCCATCAAAATCGGCAGTTCTAATCGTAACATTAGGTTTCTCATATTCCCTAAGCGAATACCTATATCTATCTTTTGCATTCAATGTTATTGTTCTCAGCAAATTTGTATTAGAACAAGACATAGGGTTAGTAAAGCCATTTCCTTTCGAATATACGATATTCCAAAACCGATTCGGATCATAATAAAGTATATCTGCTTTTCCATCTCCGTTAAAGTCATTTGCAAATGGATAAATTTCTTTTGTAATAGATGTCCCTTTGGCAAACAATTCAACACCATAAGTATTCTTTAAAAACATTTTATAGATTTCATATCCGTCATCCTTCAACGATATTATTTCTGAAATTCCGTCCCCTGTAACATCCAACGCAATAAAGTTAGCGTCAACACCATTGATGACTTCACTTCCCGTCAACGAAAACTTTGAAAATCTGTCATTCATATAGTATATATAGGAAGCCGTTTTTTTATTATTACTGCCATTGTATGCATCTAACACAACAATGCCATTTTTATCATTCAACAATCTTCCTAACAACAGAGTCACATTATTTTTATACGAATAAGAGACTTTTTTTACAAACTCGCCCTTTTCTGAAATATAAAAATGTGTCATAGCTATCACATCATTTGTTGTCTGAGCATTGTAATTAATTTCATATGTAACAATATCATCCACACCGTCATCATTCATATCTATCACATATATCCATTCTAAATTTTTTGACAAACTTATTGTCGTTTTAGGCGTTTCCTGAAATGTTCCATCTCCATTATTCAGATACACTTCCCCTTTTATATCATCAGGATATGTATCTTGTATTTTATACGGAACAACGAGTACATCTGAAATAGCATCTCCGTCAAAATCACCTACAAAAGAAACCTTACTAAAGATATTCTTATCAAGTTGGTATTTTTGAAAATTATCTGTCTGACTCGGATAATGTTTATCCTCCGCATTCCATATTATTTCAGTCGGATTTATTTTATCATCTCCAATTGCAAGGCCTATAGATTTCAATCTATAATGAATAAAATTAGCTTTACCGTATCTTCCAGGCTCATTATACTCAAGCGAATAATCATAAAGTTTCTTTCCCGTATAATTATTTACGATATGTACATTTTTCAATATTCTTTTGCTCGATATTTTATTACCATAAACGTATGACACCGCCATGTCTGATTTCTTATTTTCATACACGAACAATATTTTATAGGCTGGCTTTATACCACATTTATCATTGCATGTATATTCTATATTATTAATGTAAGATTCTCCATCCACAACATTTTTATCGTAATTGAACATTATAGAATTTCCATTTCTATCAGACACTTTACTCAACATCCATTTAAGTATCACTTTTTTATTATTCTGCGTCTCCATTCTTGAGTCTCTCGTTGTTCCATATTCCCATATTGTCCCATCACTTTTCCACACTTTGAAATATTCCGGGCTTTGGTCGTTAGAATAAGAAACTATCTTATCTAAATTATCAAATTCGGTCTTATATTCTGCGTTATCTCCACCATAGATTCCACTAACCAACATCAATCTCTGTCCATCCATTGCAAATCTATCATTCTCAAAATCGATATATGTTATTTTATCATCATGATATTTTGTTTGCGACACTCTTTCTATGGAAGACAAGCCTGATATATTCCATGCCCATCCCATAATACCGTTACCGCTTTGACTATTATATACGAATGACAAATTAGGCATCATCATCCCTATTGCATTAGGTAGTTTTATATCTATATTATAGATAGCAGCTCCTGAATTACTGACATTGAAATTTCCAGGCAGAGCACCAACAACACCAGTATCATCTGACGAGACTCCTCCATAAAGGCCTTCATTGGGAGGAAACACTGCATACCTATCAACTTCAACCAACAATTCCTTATTGCTTGCAGGCTTATATTTAAAACCTGCAAGCATTCTTACCGATGTTGAAGCCTGACATAAGTAAGATTCATCATTATTCAATGATTCATCCAATTCTACATTAGACTCTTGAAATAAATTTTGTGAATTAATATTCGGCAACTGTACCAACATTATCAACAATACACAAATTAATCTGATTCTCATAATCCATAATTTTTAAATTTTCACCACTACACAATCATACACACTATCATCTTTGATTATTCTCAGCAGATATGCGCCTGCCGGATTATTAGTAATATCAATTTGCAGATTTTTTGTCAGTATATCTTCTTTTATCATTATGCCAACATTGTTATATACACGAACAATTGCAGGCTGGATATAGGTTTCACAATTATTCAGTTCAACCACAAAAGTTCCTTTATTTGGATTAGGATAAACCGACAAATCTTCTTCTTTGCTGTTTATAGATATTTCTGTCGTCTCGATTCTTTCTTGCTCTTTATATTCAAATCCGCAATTACCAAACAACATTTCAATTCTGTTTCCAGAATCATCATATCTGAATGTTAGGCAATTTTGAGCATTTATTTTTGAAGAAAGCACAAGACATAGCAATAGAAATATCTTTTTATATTTCCATTCCATATTATTTATTTTTGATTATTTTGCAATGTTTCTATTATATTTTGCTGATTCTCTATTATCTTGTGCAGTTCTATCGTATATAATGTCAGTTCTTCGATTTTTTTCAACAAAAGTCCATCCATTTCCACAAGTCCATAACCTTTATTCAGCACTTCACTTTCTGATGGCATATCTGGCAGATGTCCGTTTTTATCAATATATCGCTCCAATTCTGGAATTGATTTCAACTTATAATCATCATCTAATACGAAATCATACCATTCAGTCACCTCTTTAACAAGAACTTCCGTTGTCAATATACCACCCGACACAGCCAAGGCATATTCATATCCATCAGCAAAACGGTTAGACGTATTTATAGAAAGTTTCGCATTCATTATTATATTACTTGCCTCAAAACTAATTTTGTCACCTTGCGACATAAAGCTCATACCCTTGCCTTTATTGACAGTTATTTTGTGTTTCTCATCATACATTTGCAGAAAAGCCATTTGAGTTTCATTTGTTGGCTCTAAAATTATTCCAGCATCTTCATTTGAATCAGATTTAATATGCAGTTTTGATTCTGGCATTGTAACATTACCTATACCAACTTTGCCTGTCGAGTTGAATCCAGAAGAGTTACTAACAAACAAGGTTGGGACACTGCTGTTAAAACCTATCATCAAGCTATTGGGAATATTATTACTTAAAGCCTTTGTATCCGCATTACTCGTACCAGATCCTATAACCATAGAATTGGTAGCTCTTGCTTTTACATATTTGCCTATTGCCAAGGTTGAAGAGGCGTTAGCTTTAGCAAAATAACCTGCCGAAAAAGAAAATGCTCCTGTCGCCTCACAGCTAGCTCCTAACGTCGCCGAATAATTTCCTGTTGCAACGTTTTGATTTGTTCCTGAAGCTGGGCCACATAAATCGCAACCGCCTTTTTCTTGAGCATTAATCGATGTTACAGCAAAGCCTAACATCATAAATAAAACTGTTGTAAATAAATTTCTTGGTTTCATAATTTTGATTTTTGGTTTCTATTTTTTAATAAATTTTTCTCTCAGAACACATTTTTCGTCAATTATTATTTCATAAAAATATGCTCCATCAACAAGTGGCGACACATCTAAAGTCAGCTTGTCTCCATCTAAACGCAATTCCTTATCCATGTATCTCCTCCCTAAAATATCATATACAACGATTCTCACATTTACATCAATTATAAAATCTGTATTTATGTTTAGAACAGAAGATACCGGATTAGGATAAGAACAAACATCAATATCACATTCATAA
>JAEIGA010003456.1_pt1 | contig 24744 bp, 23 predicted proteins | sample 9270691 | NCBI WGS metagenome assembly JAEIGA01 (sample SAMN17057246, study PRJNA624740) | gut metagenome | biome: biome; isolation source: fecal sample | host: Bos grunniens | place: China: Xizang | collected 2019
AATCGGCAAAAAATTTGAACAGTAAAATTGCACTTACCACCAATGCAGATAATTATGATCAGCTCCGCGGAATGCTGCCCGATTCCATCCGAAGCGCATCCGGCATGGAGGAATTGACCGATATCGTAACTTCTCCGCAGGTGGATATTGTTCTCTGCGCCATCATCGGTACCGCCGGGATCAAACCGGTACTTGCCGCAATCGAAGCCGGCAAAACGATCGCGCTGGCCAGTAAAGAGGTGATGGTTTCCGCCGGGGATCTGGTCAATGCAGCATTGCGGGCCAATCCCCAAGCCCGGGTGATCCCGGTCGACAGTGAACACTCCGGCGTGTTTCAACTCCTTGCCGGACGACGTCCCGAAGAGGTCGATTCCATCTGTCTTACCGCAAGCGGCGGACCTTTCCGCACCTGGAGCAGCGAACGCATCAACAATGCCACTTTGCAGGAGGCGCTCGCTCATCCGACCTGGCAGATGGGGCAGAAGATCACCATTGATTCAGCATCCATGATGAATAAGGCCCTCGAACTGGTTGAAGCAAAATATCTTTTTCACAAATATAACGCAAAACTTGAAGCGATCATCCATCCGCAGTCGATCGTTCATGCGCTGATCGGATTGACCGATGGTTCAATGCTTGCCCAGTGCTCCAATCCGGATATGAAGCTGCCGATTTCTTACGCCTTGAACTATCCGGAACGCCCTGCGCTGCCGCTCAAGCCGCTTTCACTGGCAGAGATACATAAATTGGAATTCTACGCTGCTGACCGCAATAAATTTCCGGCATTTGATTTTGCAGAAATGGCACTCCGCGATGGCGGCACCTTGCCCTGTGCGATGAATGCCGCCAATGAAATCGCCGTGGAACGCTTTTGCAGAGGTGAAATCAAATTCGGTGATATTTACAAAATCATTGCCGCAGTCATGGAAAATTGGCACAACGAACCTCAATCTTCGCTTGAACAGCTTCAATATTTTGATCAATTGGCAAGATGCAAAGCAAATGAGGTCAAACTGTGAAAGAAAGCTGCAGATCACGGACAGAGTTGATTCCCGGAGCGATATTGCTGCTGGCAGCGATACTCCGGATAAGTGGGCTTTTCAGCGAATTGCAATATGACGAGATCTGGTCATTGCAATACTTTATTCCGCTGGATGTGTTCAAAATATTGACCGATCTGGCGCTGCCCAATAATCATCCGGTCAACACACTCATTTTGAAATTTCTGCACGGTATCTCTTACGAACCGGCATTTTTGCGTATGGGAGTTTTTCTTTCCGGACTGGCGACCATCTGGCTTGCCGGTAAGATCGCCGAAACTACCAGCGGAGAAAAAAATGCCAAATTTGCCGCAATGTTATTGTGCGCAGTTTCACCGGCATTGATTCTTTTCAGCGTGACCGCCCGGGGTTACAGTTATCAGGTCACCGGATTGCTGTTGGTGATTTACGCCCTGCTCCGCTGTGCCCGCAATGAAACTTCCCGCTATACCATCGCCACAATCATTGGCGGCGGGATTTTATCCTGTCTATCCGTACCCAGCGGCATCATGTTTCTGGGAACCATCGGAGCGGGATATTTGCTTTTTTCTCCTGCGAAGCGCCGCTTCTGCCGGGAAATCCTGATCAGCGGCGGGATATTATTTGCTCTGGCGCTCGGATACTATCTGCCGCTTTATTCAAAACTGCGCGCCGGACAGAGCTGGGGTATTGCGATCGAATCGGCTGCGCAATGGTTTTCCTTTGCCGCCAAAACATTGCTCGCTCAATTGCCCCCGGTAACAGCATTGCTGGCGATTGCGGGAATATTCTTTTATCCGCTCGTGCGGAAACTTTTCCTGATAACATTGCTTCCGTTGGTATTGGCGATCGTGACCAAAGGCGGTCCGGAACGGGTCTATCTGATTCTGACACCGGTATATATCATCATCGCCGGAATGGGCTTTGCCGCCCTGCTGAAACGCTTCAATGCCAAGGCGAAGTATTTCCGGTGGACTTTGGCTGCCGGATGCGCATTGAATTTTTTCCTCATCCCCGAAGTGTGGAAGATTCCGACTCCGACGGCGGATTTGATCAAAGCAATGCAAAATACTCCGGAAGATACCTTGCTGATAATGCCCGCCACCTCCGGATTCCCGATTCTGGCGAACTCCCGCAATCTCAATGAAAAACTCGAAGAACGGATCAATGATCAGCTCTCTTATCTGCTGATGATAAACACCCCGCAAGGCAAAATCAACGGTGCCAACGAACAGGGCGGCGAAGCCATGCTGACCGTCGATCTCCCCGCAGAGTACTCCCCTGAAACCGGAGGCTATCTCTACCGCCTGACTCCGCTTGCCGATTTTGATGATGCCGACAAATGGCTGTTGGTGATTTTCAACCGTCACTATGGGCTTCCCGAAGAATTCATAAAAATGCCCGGCGAAAAACTCCGGCTGAACATTTGGCTTCAAAAGCAGTATGTGATTTTTGTGTATCATAATCAACACAAATCCATTCCCCGCTTTGTGGGGGCACAATATTATGTCCTTGGAGAAAAGAAATGACCAGGCGCCCCCCATTGCCATTATTGATGCTCTTTGCGGTAATGAGTTTGTTTTCGCCGCTGCAGATCCGGGCGATCGAACCATCCACCTTTATCACCGCATTGCCGCAAGCGGCACAATTGGCACAAACCTGGAGCCCGCAGATCTTCCGGGCAATGGGATCCACCGGAACCGGATTGCTCAAAATCGGCACGGCAGTATTTGATATTTTCCGCCTGCCATGGGGATTGCTCCAATCCACCCTCGGCGCACCATTCGGATTTTTTGATTCCGGAGTACAAAATATGGGCAAAGGATTGCTGGCACCTTGCGAACTCGTTCTGCAAGTGCTGCTGCTGCCAGTACGCATCATCAGTCTGGGCACGATTTATTAAATGGTAATGTAGGGGAAGGTAAAAACTTTTTTTCCCGTGAAAAAAAGTTTTTCCCTTCCCCCACACCCCCAACCCTTTTCAAAAAAAGCGGGGTAGACTTGCTCCCGTTGGTCGGGCTTTCTGCCCGACAGATCGGCGCCGCTCCAATCAACATGATTTGAAAATCGTTCGTTCCAACCGGAACGATGATCGTGGGATGATAGAAGCGGCAGGCGACGTGAACTCCCGTGCACGAGACCTGCCGCTGACGCAGTTAGCGCACACGAGCGCGTTCCGCCCGTCATCTTTTTAAAAAAACACCTTTACTTAATAATTGCTCGCAAGCCAATTCCTGCAGGCAGAACTCTACCGGTGGATTCAGGGATAAACATTTCGCCGCCGTCGATTTCACACTTTCCGAAAACTTCCTCCACCATCCGGGAAAGCACCATCAGCGAAAATCCCGGTGAATGGCAGCTCAACACCAGCGTAAACGGACGATCCGGCTTGCGGATTTTGCGGCAACTGTCCAACAATTTCGGCAGATCGGTTTCGATTTTCCACAACTGACCGCTGGGACCTCTGCCGAAAGTCGGCGGATCGAGGGCGATCAGATCGTAATGCGATCCCCGGCGTTCTTCACGCTGGACAAAACGGTTGACATCTTCGGCGATCCACCGGACCGCATTGGGAATATTTGGATTCAGGGCATGATTTTCCCGTCCCCACTCGATCATACCTTTGGCGGCATCGATGTGGCATACTTTGGCACCGCCGGCGGCCATCGCCAGCGAACCCAGACCGGAATAAGCGAACAAATTGAGCGCATCCATATTGCGGCAATTCTGCCGGAAATATTCCCAGTTGCGGAATTGTTCGGCGAAAAAGCCCAGATGTCCGAAACCGGTCGGTTTGATTTTTATGGTCATTTTACCCAGGATGCAATTCCAGGTCTCGGGCATGGCTTCGCGGTTGCGCCACTTGCCGTTGCCGGAGCTGTCCCGGACGAATTCAGAAACGGCATCTTTCCACTCTTTTTCCGGCAACTCCGGTTTCCAGAAAGCATTCAGCGCCGGCCGGATGATCCGGTAAGGGCCGACCTGTTCAAGTTTTTTCAAATTTCCGCTGTCCAACAGCCGGTATTCATTATTCATCAGATATTCTCCGCCCGGTAAATATGTTCTCCCCGGCGCACCGTCATCAGCGGCCGGTTGCTTCCCAATTCAAATATTGCCAGATCCGCCCGCTTGCCGGGGAGCAAAATGCCCCGGTCGTCAAATCCGAAGTGGCGGGCAGGATTACTGGTAACTGCTTCTGCGGCACGGGTTTCCGAAAGGTGTCCGCAACTCATCAAACTGTGCCAGCCGGAATCCAGCATAGTGGTGGTTCCGGCAAGTTTGCCATCGGGATTCTGCGAAAATCCGCCGACCACCCGGATCTCCGAAGGACCGATGCGGTAAGTTCCGTCCGGCATTCCGGAAGCCATAGTACAATCGCTGATACCGATCAGACGGTTGTCCGGTTTACAGCGGCATGCCAGATCGACCATTCGGGAGTGGACATGGCGTCCGTCGATAATAAGTTCCACCGTCACCCGGTCATCGGTAAGCGCAATTCCGGCAAGACCGACCTGCCGCTGATGGAGCGGCTCCATACCGTTGAACAAGTGGGTACAATGGGTCGCTCCGGCATCGATCGCCCGGAGGGTCTGGGTCTCATTGGCAAGACTGTGGCCCATTGAAGCGATAACATTGTTTTCTTTGAGCAGCTGGATAAGTTTATCGGCATTGGGCAATTCTGGGGCAAAGGTCATGATCCGGACCATTCCCTCACCGGCGGCGATAAGTTCCCGGGCAAACCCCGGATCAATACCGCAAATCACCTCCAGCGGCTGGGAACCGGCCCGCTTCGGATTGAGAAACGGACCTTCGATATTGATGGCGATGGCATCGGCACCGGGAAGCGGTTCCTGCATGGCCTTGACCAGCTGCCGGATATTGGTCAGCATCTGTTCTTTGGTATCTGCGACCACGGTGGGGAAAAATCCGGTAACACCGCGTTCGCCGAGGATCCGGCTCATTGCGCTCAGATCGCAGGGAGAACTCATACAGCGGGAACAATCACATCCGCCGGCACCGTGGATATGGGTATCCAGAAATCCCGGAGCGATATAAGAATTCGCAAACTGGAAGACCTCCAGCTCTCTCTCCACGGTAAATCCGGAAACACCGCCGACACCGATGATACGCTGATTTTCGCAAAGCACAGCACCGTGCGGGATGACCCGATCCGGCGTAATAAGATAGTCAGCGACATAGAGCCGACGCACCCGTTTTTTTTCCATATTCCCAATACCTTAAAAATTTGGCTTCATACCGGTAAATAATATACCGCAGTCAACAAACTTTTTCAAGTGATTCCAGTATCCGTAATGCGGTATCCCGGGGAGAATCTCCGGCTTCCGGGGATATTTTCAATGCGGCACAGCGTTCAAAGAGTTTCCGGCGTTCCTGATTGCTCCGGGAAAATTCCGCCCGGGGGTCGGGAGCCGAACTCAAAAACGGCGGCAAACCACCGGCACAGACCCGTTCCCAGGCGACCTCATCCGGCACATCGATCCAAACGACGCTGCCCAGACGCGCCAGAGTTTCCGGAGTGACGAAACTGTTGGACAATGCGCCGCCGCCCAAAGCGACCACCTGCGCACCGTTTCTCAACGAAATCTCCTCCAGCGTATCTGCTTCCAACCGGCGGAATTCAGTTTCTCCGAGCCGGCGGTAGATCTCCCGGACGGTGGATTCGGAAGCTCCCGGATTCCGGCGGTGCCACAAATCGAACAACGCATCGTCAGCATCGATGAAATCGGCTGCCAGCAAAGCGGCAAGCGCTTTACCGCAGACACTTTTGCCGCAATGTTTGATCCCGCACAGCGCCAGGCGGGCGGGGCGGGGCTTTTTGTATCCAAGCCAGGCACCACGCAGCAGTTTGCCCCGGGTGAACAACTTTTCAAACCGGTCAAAATCGCCGGATTCGATGGCGGATTTGAAGCAGCGGTATTGAAATTCAAAACGTTCCAATGCGGCAAGAACTGCCGGAGCGTTGCTTTCCATGATCCCGCGCCACATCGCCGGACTGCTGGAGGCGATCCGGGTGGTATCCCGGAATCCGGTGGCGCATCCGGCAAAGTGCTGACGCTGATATTCCGGTTCGGGAGCCTCGAGGATGCTCAAGGTCATGGCACTTGCCAGCAGATGCAGTACATGGCTGGTGTCGGCGACCAATTCATCATGCGCCCCGGCGGAAATGCGTTCCACCCGGGCGGCACCGGCGTCGAGCCACATATCACGGCACCGGGCAACATCTGCTTCATCAGCATCAGCGGGCGGGACGATGAAAATATCCGCATTATTATACAATTCAGCGAAAGAGGCTTCGCAGCCGCTCTTTTCGGTGCCTGCCATCGGATGGCTTCCGATAAAACGCAATTCGGAGAATTTTTCCGCCGCCTGACAAATATCCAGTTTCACGCTGCCGATGTCGGTGACGATCGCTTCGGGAGCAAGATATTTACTGCATTGCTCCAACATGGGAATCGCTGAAGCCACCGGTACGCACAAAACAACAATATCAGCACTCTTAAGCAACTCCGGCAACGTGTCAAAAACCTGATCAAAAGCTCCGCTTTCGAGAGCCCATTGCCGGGTCTCCTGCCGTCTTGCCCATCCGGAAACCATATAATCCGGATTTTTTTTCAACGCCTTTGCCAGCGAACCGCCCAAGAGTCCGATACCGGCAATTGCAACATTAATTCTCTTTTTCATAACCAATATTCACTCCAAAGGTATGGAAATGGTATAATCCACCCCCATATACTGCCATGATACCAGCGGGATATATCTGCCAAGATAAATCGGTTTGCTGTGCAGAACCACCGGTTTGAACATCCGGATATACTGGACATGTTTTTCCTCAAAATCCGGATAAAGTGCATCTTTCAGCCACAAAAACTGAACATGAGAAAAGTGGGTCGGCGGCAAAATCACACTCCACAATCCTTCGGCGGTGTAATTCAGCACACCCCGGCGCCGGATATCTTCCGGGAGCTGTTCGATCGTCGCCAGAACTCCGGTCAGCATTGCATATTCGCCCCGGGTCAATTTCATTCCCCGGATACCGGGAATATCCAGCTGACGTCGATTGCCGGAAGTTTCCAGCCGCTGCCAAGCCGACGCCAATCGGAAATAACTGCAATATACCGCATGAACGACCAGCAGCACCGCTGCGATCCGGCACCAGATACGGCGTTTTGAATCAACCGCCCACAATTCTTTGACACTCAACACCCACAATCCGAAAAACGGTACCCCGCCCCAGAAAAGATGACGAACACAGGGAACCGGATAATATTGATGCCACGCCCCGAGCGCAAAGATGCTCACAGCGCACAGCATATAATTTTTTTCAACTTCCCCCTGGTTCCGCACTCCACGGCGGACGGCAATCAGCAGCCACGCCATCGCTGTCAGCGGCAATACCGCAAAGATCGAATCAAAGAAGATCGCATCGGTGATAAATGGGAACAACGATTCGGCCAGATACCCCCAACTGCTTCCATCGCTGCGCTCATGGACAAACCTGGAAACATTGGTATAACATTGCAAAACAAAATCATCCCACGCATTGTTGCAGATCAAATATACTGCAGCAGCGGCAATGATCAATAAAGCTGCGCCGAGAGAAACCGAAGAGGTTTTCAAAAATTTTACAAACCGCTCTCTGGCAGGGGACTTCAACATCACTTCCACAAAGAGTGTTCCTGCCATGGCGACCATCGTCACCACTCCGACCGGATGGCGGGAAAGAAAGGTCAGCCCGGCAAAAATGCCGCACAAAAAGAGTGTCCACCAGGATTTACCAGCGAGATGCTTCAACATCATCCACAAGGACAAAAGCGAGAAAAACAGCGCAAAAATACTGCTCCAGGCATGGAATGTCACAATCGTATCGGGCATCAACCCTAAAAACATCAGAAATATGACATTGCGCCATCTGGCAGAAAGCAGCGGTTCCCAGACCAGATCCAGCACCACGGCGATACCGGCATAAAAGAGTACGGAAAAATATTTTACAAACAGCAATTCACCGCCGCCGATCCATGCGGCAAACCCCTGAAGCAGAGGCGACAAAAGACCATATTGACAAAATACATCCCGGAAAACCACCTCTCCGGCAGCCACCCGCAATGCCGGGATAAAAATCACTCCGTCATGGTGAAAATCCAATCCCATCGGAGCAAATACACCGAACCATGCAAATGTCAAGATGAAAATAATACTCCGGCGGCAAAAGGAAAATATCCGGGAATCGGTCATAAATGACCTGCCAAAAGAGAATTCCGGAGTACGATCGGTGTTCTTGGAAGTTTTTTTATGCGCAGTAACCACGGCAGGATCACTGCGCCTGAGCCGGCGCGTTTTCAGGAGGATATTTCTGAAGTTTTGCCACATCACCGGCGGCTTCAATAGAGGATACGATGCGCTGGTTGAGACCGAATTTGACACACTCCGCAGATACCCGGATCGCATTGCGAACCGCGGTCGGATTGGAACCACCGTGACCGATGATACAAATTCCATTGATACCGAGCAGAGGAGCTCCGCCGATAACATCGGATGAACCGTAGGCTTTCAATTCCGTAAACGCATTCTTTGCCAGCACCGCTCCCATGACCCGGAGCGCATTTTTGGTCAGAACCTGCTTGAGCCAGAAGACCGTCGAACGGGCAAGGCCCTCGGCGCTTTTGAGCATGACGTTACCGGCGAAACCATCGGAAACCACCACATCGACTTCGCCCTCAAAGGCGGCATCCGCCTCGACATTACCGACGAAATTGATCGGGAGTTTTTCCAGACGTTTGAATGCTTCTTTAGTAAGATCGCAGCCCTTGATATCTTCGCCGCCTACGCTGAGCAGACCGACCTTCGGACGTTCACAGCGGTAGAGATACTGGGCATAAACATTGCCCATCAAAGCGAACTGGGCAAGATTCAAAGCGGTACAATCCGGATTTGCTCCGGCATCCATCAACAAAAAACGTCCGTGCTTGCTGGGCATACTTGCCGCCAGAGCCGGACGGTCAACGCCCGGAAGAGTCCGGACGAGAACTTTAGTTGCCGCGACAGTTGCTCCGGTGTGTCCCGGAGTTGCCATGGCATCGATCTGCTTTTCTTTAAGCAGACGTGCCAGAACGGTGATGGAAGAATCCCGTTTGGCACGCAAAGCGATTGCCGACGCTTCGGACATTTCACAAACCGTCGGCGCATGAACCAATTCAATCCGCTTATGGCCGGTCAAGCCATATTTCTCGAGGTAGAATTCCACCCGTTCCTGATGACCGGCGAGAACGACTTCAATATCGGGAAAATCGACGAGGGCCTGTGCCAACCCTTCGATAACGACACCGGGAGCGAAATCGCCCCCCATAGCATCAACGCCGATTTTCATAAATATCTCTGCCGTCTTTCAGCGGAATTGCAGGTATCCCGGTCAAAACTTACGCTTCGACAGAGACGACCTGTTTGCCATTGTACTGTCCGCAAGCGGTGCAGACGCGATGGGGCATGACCGCAGCTTTGCAGTTCGGGCAGAAGGTTGCGGCGACGCCTTCGTAACGGTTGGCGGCCTTGCGCTGACGGCGCTGCATACGGGAAGTTTTGCGTTTTGGAACAGCCATTTTCAAACTCCTTACAAATATTTAACTGTATTATTTCACAAAAATTTCAAACTTGCAATCTCTATAATATAGCACACATTATGCCATTTACAAGTATTGCCGCAAAAAAAGTTTCGCAACCTCCGGATGTTCCCGGTGAAAACGGCATTTTATCACCCTTTCCATCCTCCGGGATCACCGGCAAAATATCAAATTCACCCCAGCATGGATTTCAACAATGCCGCACGGTTGCTGGTGATGGAGTCGACTCCGAGAGCAATAAATTTCTTTGCCTGCCAGGGATTATCGATCGTCCACACCGCAAAGAGCTTACCCGCTTTATGTACCGCATCGATCCAGGCGGCACCGAGTTCAGCCTGACCGTTGGCATCGATACCATCGACACCGAGTTCGTCGAGCTTTGCCACGACCGCTTCGGGGGACATCATTTCACCATTAACCGAGAGAGTTTTGAGCCAGAGCGCCCGGTACTGCGGCATGGCGATCTTGATCTCTTTGATCAGCGCTTCAGAAAAACTGATAAAGACAATCTGTTCCGGAGCGATCCCGGAATCCCGCACCACAGCGGCGACAGCCGGAACCAGATCCAGATTGGTTCCTTTCAACTCAATATAATATTCCCGGTCTTTGCCGAGATATTGGAATGTTTCCGAAAGAAGCGGAATTTTTTCTCCGGGATACTCTCTTTCAAATCCGGAAGCGACATTGACACTCTGCAGTTCAGCATAACTGGAGGATTCGACCAGGAGTTCAGCACTTCCCATCCGCCAGGTCGAGTTGTCGTGAGCGACCACGACCTTGCCGTCGGTGGTCAGATGAACGTCGCACTCCATTCCGTCAGAGTTGCGTTCCAATGAAAGCCGGAATGCCGGCAGAGTATTTTCCGGAGCATCGTGGGATTCGCCACGATGAGAAATCCACTTCACCATTTGATCTTTCTCCCGAAGAGTTTAAAACTCAAGTGCATCCAGCGCAGCGGCAGAATTGACATTGTAAAGCTTCACTTCCGGCAGAGCGCGGCTGCACAGCTTGGTCAAAACATTGCCCGGTCCGAATTCGATCATAGTATCACCGCCGGCGGCAGTCATCGCCAGCACACACTCGTGCCAGCGGACGGAACCGGCGACCTGACTGGCAAGATTGCTGCGCAGTTCGTCAACATTGGCGGCGACTGCGGCGGTGAAGTTGTGATAAACCGGGATCGCCGGAACTTCGATCGGAGTTTCGGCAAGCACACTCTTGAGTTTGACACCGGCATCCGCCATCAGACGGGAGTGGAAGGCTCCGGCAACATTAAGTTCGATCACCTTGCGGATACCCTGCTCTTTGAGCATGGCACAGGCGGCGGTGACTTTTTCTTTTTCTCCGGAAATAACGATCTGACCGGGGCTGTTGAAATTGGCAACATCGATCCCGCAGCGGTCGCAGACCTCGCGGATGACGGCGAGATCGCCATTCAAAACAGATGCCATACCACCGCAGGTGGCATTACAGGCTTCGTCCATAAGTTCGGCGCGTTTGGCGAGCAGTTTGAGACCGGTCACAAAATCGAAAGCTCCGGCGGCATAAAGCGCACCGTATTCACCGAGGCTCAACCCGGCGCATCCCACCGGTTCAATACCGGGGAATTTTTCCTTGAATGCCTCCAGCGCGGCACAGCTCATCGTGTAGATCGCCACCTGGCAATAGCGGGTCTGGGTAAGTTTTTCCGCCGGTCCTTCAAAAATAACCGAACTCAAATCGTATCCGAGTTCCGCATCAGCGGTCTTGAAAATTTCTGCCGCCGCTTTGGAAACTTCGGTCAGATCCTTTCCCATACCGACGCTCTGGGCGCCCTGTCCGGAAAAAACAAAAAAAGGTTTCATTTAAATATCCTCGTTACTGCATTTATTAAAAAAATAACGTACACCGCGCAAGTCGCTGTACGCAAACAAAACTTATTTTCCGGAAGCCGGACTCTGAATATTCGCTTCTTTCAGGATCTCCAATGCCTCGGGATAACCTTGGGCAGCGGCAAGACGGAGATACTTCTCTGCCAGAGCCCGATCCTGCGCCACGCCATCACCGAAAAGACAGCATTGACCGTAATTGAACATGGCATAAGCATTGCCCTCCTCGGCGGCATAACCCATCCAGCGGGCAGCTTCCCGATCTCCGGTGTTCTGTTCCGCAACGGTCGAACAACCGCATATTACCGGCAACAGCACCAAAAGCGCAAAATTTCTCTTTGTCATAGCTTCTCCAAATATTTTGACACTCTCTCAATATAACACAAAAACGCCTTTTTTGCAAATAGATACTTCATCATTTACAACCATTTCCAACTTGAAAAAATCATATTTATGCGCTATATTATACAGATGTAATTTGCAGTTCATCCGGAAACGGTATTGATGGGAACAACTGCACAACGGAGTTTTAACAAATGAAAAATTTATCTGCGAACCGGCAGCACAAATTGCAATGGATCATCGAAATGTCCGTGCTTATTGCCGTTTTTGCCATTTTTGCCTGGGCGGCGGTCAACGGAGTAAAATCTCAGAGTTCCGTTTTGTTTGACGAAGGAGCAAAACTGGAAAGAACTTTGGTGTATATCAGTATCTGTTCCGGAATCATTCCGGTATTTTATCTGATTTTCCAGTCGATTCTGGTCTGTTTTTACAAGCCGGTCACGCAGGAGGTGATCGACGACAGCGAATTGCCCGGCTGCTCCATCATCGTCCCGGCGTACAACGAAGGAGCCGCCGTCGCCGAAACGTTGCGTTCTCTGCTCAAAAGCGATTACCCCGCCGAAAAAATGGAGATCATCGCCATCAATGACGGTTCCGCTGATGACACCTGGAACTGGATAACCCTCGTTGCCGGAGAAGCCAACGGCAGAATAACCGCAATCAATCTGGAACATAATCAGGGCAAAAAACACGCTTTGCACCTCGGATTCAATCAGGCAAAGCATGAGATCGCCGTGACCATCGACAGCGATTCCATCGTTCAGCCGGACACCCTGCGCAATCTGGTGCTGCCTTTCAAAGATTCCCGGGTCGGCGGATCCGCCGGAGTCGTCCGGGTCCGCAATATGCATCAGGGATTCATCCCCCGGATTCTGGATATCTGTTTTGTCTTTTCCTGCGACTTTATCCGGAGCGCCCAGAGTGCGATCGGTGCAGTTCTCTGTTCCCCCGGGGCGATCAGCGCCTATCGCCGGGCGGCATTGCTCCCGCATCTGGACGGATGGCTCCATCAGACCTTTCTGGGCAAACCCTCCACCATCGGTGAAGACCGGGCATTGACCAGCATTCTGCTGCGCAATGACTACCGGGTCGTTCTGCAGAACAATGCGCTGGTGGAAACCTGTGTGCCGGTCAATTATCCGCAGCTTTGCCGGACTCTTATCCGCTGGACCCGGGGAGATGTCCGCGAAGGTCTGCTGATGATACGTCACTTTTACAAGCGCTTCAACTTCGGAGACTGGCGCCTGACTGCGCTCAAAATAAATCTGGTCTGCCAATTGCTGGGATTGATGCTGCCGGTGATCATGTTCCCGCTGATGATCTTCACGCTGGTCCATTGCGCCGGAAACCTGCTCTTTATGGCAAGTTATTCGCTCTTTTTCACCTGGCTCTGGGCGACCATACCGGCAGTGCTCTACGCTCACCGGGAAACTCCGCTCAAAGCGGCGTGGGCATTTGTCAGTGCGCTTTTCAGTTTGCTTGCGCTTTCGTGGATCTGCATCTACTCCTGGATAACCATGAACAATCCCGGCTGGATGACCCGGGACATCTCCAAAAAAGATGAAATAGAGACCGCCGTCCGGGGAGTTCACGGCAACTGATGCAGTGTGAACGCTTTATAAAAATCATTGCCGTCGGCAAAATGAAGGATAAAAATCTGGATAAACTGGTCGGCGAAGTATTGGTGCGTCTGCGCAAATACGGCAAAACTGAACTCACCATCCTGCCGGACAGCGATGTTGCCCACGAAGGTGCCGCCATCATCCGGGAACTGGATAAAGAGCGCAACTCCACGGTTTTTGTCCTCTCCGAAGAGGGAACTCAATGGAGTACCGTGCAATTTGCTTCCAAACTTGAAGCACTCGACCGCCGGGCAGTTTTCGTCATCGGCGGCCCCTTCGGACTTGCGCCGGAGGTCAAACAGCGGGCGAATTTCCTCTGGTCACTTTCAAAATTGACCTTCACCCATGAAATGGCCCGCTTCCTGCTTTGCGAACAGCTCTTCCGCGCCCTGAACTACCTGAATGGCGGCGGATACCATCACGAATGACCGCCGCCGGGACAAGCGGCGCAATTATTTCCGGGCGGCGTTCATTTTGGCGACGGCGATTTCAAGTGCTTTCACACCTTCGGCGGGATCGCTGATATTCAGCACGGTCTGTTCCATGGGGCAAAGACCGTTACGGCGGCGGTTGAGAATATCTTTCACCCGGAGAGTCCAGGTGACTTTGATATTGTTCTTTTGCAAAATATCCACGGCGCTGTCGCAGATAAGTTCGGCGTGAACATATTTCACCTTGCCGCAGATAGCGACCATAGCGGCGGCTTTGCCGATGACCTTATCCACCAGAATGGAATCTTTCATTTTATCCGTCTGCTGACGGTAAACGTCCAGGATCGGAGCAATACCCCGACCGTTTTCATCGTGGATGATACTGCCGTTTTTGATGATAACACATCCGGCCTTTCCGGCAAGGATCTTCTGCCGGGCGGTTTCGATCGCCTGCTGCTGTTTTGCTTTGGGACATCCGCTGAATTTACAACAGAGACATCCGCTCAACACTCCGGCGGCAAGAACCATTACTGCAATCATCATCATTTTATATTTCATAACTTCAACTCCTTTTTCAATTAACTTGCTTGACCGCGTCCGGCGAATCGCCGGGGGCAGATTTTTACATCAACTCCGGCAACTGCCTGCAGCTCAACCGTTGCGGAAAATTTCATTTCCCGCAACATCGCTTCCGGCAGAAGGTGTCGGCTTCGCCGACTTAAACGCTTCGCTGATGTTTCGCCATATTTATGGCGACAAGCGTATCCGCCGCTTGAGCACGTCCGGCGAAGCCGCCGGGGGCAGATTTCTTATTTTTTCCTTTTCAAGTTTATTAAGGTTATTTCCGAAGGAACGCCCAGACGTACCGGGAATCCACTCCAGATGCCGGTACCATTGGAAACATAAACCACCGTTTTGCCGACCCGGTATTCTCCGGAAACCAAACCGCCATTCATCCGCTTCACGATCGTCGCCAATCCCGGGAACATCCCGCCATGCGTATGCCCGGACAATTGGAGCATGACCTCCATCCGTTCCGCTTCTCTCGCCAGATCGGGACGGTGAGCGAGCATGATCACCGCTTCATCAACTTTGATATGCTCAAAAGTGCGGCGCAAATTCACCATAGGCTGTTTGAAACGTTTTCCGGCATAGTCGCCGACACCTGCCAAAGTCAATCCGCAAGGCAGTTTCACCGAAGAATTTATCAGCATCCGGATATGGCATTTTTCAGTAAAAAAGTTCATCCACGCATCAAGTCCGGAGTAGTATTCATGATTGCCCGGAACTCCGAATACACCATATTTTGCCCGCAAATCCCTAAGCGGCAGCAGAAGCTTCTCCATCCGATCCACTCTGCCGTCCATCAGGTCGCCGCCCAGCAGGACAATATCCGGCTCGCAGCGGTTGACTCGTGCAACGATCTCCGGCAGACGCTGCGGGTGACTCATCCGGTCGACGTGCAGATCGGTCATAAATACGATTTTCAGACCGTCAGCACTTTCGGGCAGATCGTCGAGTTTAAAAGTAAGTTCCCGGAGTTCCGGAAAGGCGATCCCGTTGACGATGCCGATTGCAGAAACGGTCACCGCCAATGCCAGCAAAGCAGGATTCACCCAAACACCGAACTTCCGGAACCGTTCCGGACTCTTGCGGCGGGCAACTGCCAAAAACAGATCAGTCAGCAAACGCAAAGCTTCACTGACCAGCAGCAACAGGAAAAAGATAAAGTGAATACTGTATAAAACTGCACCGGTCAACAAGATCCAGCGGGGAAGTTCCGGAGCGAAATAGCTCGGCCCGCCAAAAAAATGAAGTATCTGAAACTTGAATGCCGCCAATATCACCACCAGACTCAAAGCGATTTTGAGCGCAATTTTCCGCCCCGGGATGGTCAACACGCCACGCCAGATGACAAAAATGGCAGATAATGTATTAAAAAGAGCAAGCAAAACAGAACCTTTCCAATATTCCTTTTTCAGAAAGCGTAATATAGTGCATTTTTATGGATTTGTCAAATCACCAGAGAAATTCTTATTTCCCGGAACGCTGCAGCATAAATTGAGCAGTCCGGTCACCGCCGGCAGCAGCTCGCTGCAACAACTTGAATCCGGCCTCCCGATCCTGCCGAACCCCTCTGCCGTCGAGCAGAGCGATCGCCATTTTGCGCATTCCGGCAACGGAACCGGCGGCAACCGCCCGGCGATACCAGTAAAATGCCGCAGTTTCATCTTTGTCGACCCCTTGTCCCAAAGCGTAGCAATCCGCCAGTTTCAAACAGCCGTTTTCGTCACCGCCGCTGGCGGCGAGCCGGTAAGATTCTGCAGCTTTCTGCCAATTCTGTTCGATGCCGATCCCCCGGGCGAAACAATCGCCCAAAGCGCAATTTGCCGGAGGATAACCGCTTTCGGCGGCGCGCTGAAAACACTCCACCGCCGCCGCCGGATCATAATCTGCTTCAATGCCGGTCAGGTGCATTTTGCCGAGATTGACCAATGCCCGCTGATTGCCCAGCTTGGCGGCACGGCGGGTCAATCCGGCGGCGCGTTTCTGATCGGAGGGCAGACCGCTTCCTGCGGCATAGATTTCCGCCAATTGCGCCATTGCTTCAGCATTACCGGCGGCGGCGGCCCGCTGGAGTAATGCGACACCACCTGCGATGTCGATATTTCCGCCGATACCGGAACGCAGACACGCCGAATACAGCACCAATATTTCCGGATCGACATCCGCTTCGTTGACATAGGCGGCGATTCTTTGGCGCAACTCCGCTCCGTGTTTCGGAGCATCTTTAAATAGGTATCGGGCAAGTTGGAGCCGCCCTTTTTTTGAATTCCGAGCCGTTTCCCGCATGATCTGCAACGCCCGGTCGGGGTCGGCTTTCACTCCCGGGAAACTTCCATTTTCGCCCTTTTCTTCCGGAACTCCCTGATAGAGCAGTTCCGCATAACGCAATGCCGCTTCCGGCAACTTTTTATCCATTGCCATACGGTAAAAATGTACCGCCTGCGCCGGAGATTTATCACATCCCCATCCCCGCTCCAGACAGCGGGCAAGATTGTACTGCGAAGCGGCATGCCCGGAATTTGCCGCTTTGCGGAACCAGTAGACGGCAAGTACCGGATTTACCGGACGGTCTTTTCCGAAAAAAGTATTGACCGCCAGCAGATATTGGGCTTCAGCATCCCCGCCCCGGGCACGATCTTCCAGCGAAACGGTCGCCTTGCCCCAAGTTGCCGGGATAAAAAATACCGCACTTGCGGCAATAACAGCAAATGCGGTACGCTTCATAAACAAACGACCTTGAAGTGTCAGTTGGCAGCGGCGGCTTTTTTCAATTCAGCGAGCTGCGCTTCCAATTCTTTGATCTTGGCGTCAAGTTTGAGCACCCGTTTGGGCAGAGTAAAACGGGCCATGAATTCGCGCTGACTTTCCGCCGGAGTACCGATCACCACGGAACCGGGATCCAAGCTCTTGTGCACACCGCTGGTACCGGCGATCTGACAGCCGTCACCGATGGTGATGTGACCGTTGATACCGGCTTTGGCGGCGATGATAACACCGCGGCCGATCTCGGCACTTCCGGCGATACCGCACTGGGCGACCAGAATGGAACTTTCAGCGATGGTCACATTGTGGGCGATCATCACCTGATTGTCGATCTTGACATTGCTCTTGATCCAGGTTTTACCGAAACGGGCGCGGTCGACGGTGGTATTGGCACCGATTTCCACATCGTCATCGATCTGAACGAAACCGGTCTGGGGGACTTTGACCAAACCGGCAGGTCCGGGAACAAATCCGAAACCGTCCGCACCGATGACCACACCGGAGTGAATGATACATTTATTTCCGACGAGACAGCGGAACATCACCGTCACGTTGGGAGCGAGATTGGTAAAACAACCGATTTTGGCTTCATGGCCGATATAGCAGCCGGCGCCGATCACGGTGTTGTCACCGATAACGGCATCCCGTTCGATGACGGCATTGGCACCGATCGAAACATTCTGTCCGAGTTTGGCACTGGGGTCGACGACGGCAGAAGGATGCACACCCAACACCGGAGCCGGCGGTTCTTCGGCGTACATTGCGGCGATTTTGGCAAAGGAAAGATCAACATTATCGCAAACGATGATGCTCCGGTTGGAACAATCAGCATTGGCAAGATCGGGGCAAACCAGAATGATTCCGGCAGCAGTACTGTTCAGCTGTTCTTCATATTTCTTGCTTCCGACGAAACTCAACATATTGGCGGCGGCATCTTTAACACCGGAAATTCCGGTAATGGTGCGGGCACCGTCGCCGCACAAACGGCCACCGGTAATTTCAGCGATTTCAGCGGCAGAAAGGGTGATCTGTTTCATGGTTTGACCTCATTTGACTTTTTTGATGGATGCCGTACGGTTCAATTCGCGGATGACCTCTGCGGTGATATCCCGTTCAGCGGGGACGACGACCAGCGCAGGCTGACCGTTGAGAGTTTTGCCGGAACTGTCCATAACAAAGTTGAATCCGCGCACGGCGGCACGGCGACGGACTTCGGCATTGATATCCGCCATGATTTCCTGACGTTTCTTATTCTCCAGTTCCCGGATTTCCCGGGTCACCTGGGAAGTATACAATTCGATCTCGGCCTCTTTGGCCTTGACTTTGCGGATGGCATCATCGGCAAGTCGTTTGGCATTGGCAAGTTCAGAAGCGCTCAACGCCGGATTGCCGGCGTTGGTACCGAGTTTGTGCATTTCTGCACGCAGAGTTTTAAGTTGTTCACGCATCTGGTTCAAATAGGTGCGGACCGCATCGGCGCGCTGGTTGATGAACTCCTCCACCGCCCGGCTTTTGTGATACTCCCGGAAGACCTTTTCCAAATCGACCGTACCGATACGGTCAGCGGAAAAGGCGATCTGACCGCAAACGGCGATCGCCAGAATCAGAAACGCTTTGAACAACTTATTCATAGCAGACCCCACCGGTCTTTACATCAGTTGGAACTGCTGTAGTTGGGAGCGTCTTTGGTGATGACCACGTCGTGGGGATGGGCTTCACGCAGACCGGCGGCGGTGACACGAACCATCTGCGCCTTGTCCTGGAACTCATCCAGAGTACGGGCACCGCAGTAACCGAAGCTGTAACGCAGACCGCCGACAAACTGATGGATGACACCGCGGACGGGTCCACGGAAGGGAACCATCGCTTCGATGCCCTGCGGCACGAGTTCGGTATCGTCATCCACATCGTCCTGACCGTAGCGTTCACGGCTGCCCTTGTTGCACTTCATGGCTTCCAGACTTCCCATGCCGCGGTAGGCGACATAACTGCGGCCCTGATGCAGAACCACATCGCCGTTGCTTTCGCTGGTTCCGGCGAGAGCAGAACCCATCATAACGCAGGAAGCACCGACGGCGATCGCTTTGGCGACGTCACCGGACTGTTTGATACCGCCGTCAGCGATGACCGGAATATCCGAGGGGATGGCACTCTTGACCGCATAAACAGCGGAAACCTGCGGGACGCCGACACCGGCGACCACACGGGTGGTACAGATGGAACCGGGTCCGATACCGACCTTGATCGCATCAGCGCCGGCATCGGCGAGAGCTTTGGCGGCTTCGGCAGTAGCGATGTTACCGGCGACGATATCGACACCGGTGTAGCGATCCTTGAGCAATTTGACGGTCTCGATAACACCTTTGGAGTGGCCGTGGGCAGTATCGATGACCAGAGCGTCGACACCGGCTTTGACCAGAGCTTCGGCACGGCCTTCGTCGTAGGGGCCGATAGCGGCGGCGACCCGGAGCTGGTGACGGCTGTCACGGTTGTAATCCGGTTCATCGCGGGCGATCAGAGTCCGGACGTCGAGGAAGCTGAACAGACCGGCGAGTTTGCCTTCGGCATCGACCATCGGCAGTTTACCGACCTTGTTTTCCCGCATGATGTTGTAGGCATCGGCGATAGCGGTGCCGTCGGGAGTGGAAAGCGGATTCACGGTCATCACGTCCCGGATGCGGAGGTTATAATCGGTGAGGAATTTGATATCCCGGCTGGTGATGATACCGATAAGTTTGCCGTTATCATCGACGATGGGGAAGCCGGAGAAGGAATATTTGTGTTTTTTCTTTTCGGCGAGCATTTCACCGATGGTCTGATCGGGGTGGAAGGTCACCGGAGTGCGGATAACACCATTGAGGTAATATTTGACCTTGCGAACCTCTTCGGCCTGACGTTCAGGAGAGAGGTTTTTGTGGATAACGCCGATACCGCCGAGGCGGGCCATGGCGATCGCCATTTCACTTTCGGTAACGGTGTCCATTGCGGCACTGACGAAAGGAATGTTCAATTTGATGTTGCGGGAGAAGTGACTGGAAATATCCGTGTCATGCGGCAGAAAATCCGCATACTGGACTACCAGAGAGATGTCGTCAAAAGTGAGTCCTTCAAAAGGAAACGCCGCCATAAATTTGTCAATGTAACGCATAGATACAATCACCTTCTATTTTATTGTTTTGATTATTATACTCCTTATACATAAAATACACCACAATCATCAATTTTTCAACCGGAAAACACAATTTTTCCGCAGATATTAATGCAGAATCGGCAATTGGGAGCCTGCCGGTAAAAAAATTACGCCATCCGGAAGGGTTTCCGGACGGCGCAATCGGGAATCTTGCAATACAGTTTACTTCAACTTGAGGGTATTTTTCACATCCTGCCAGTTGGCATTGAAAGCATCGTTGAGGATCTTTGCCGCATCTTCATGGGTGGAGTAGACCCGGGAAATACGCAGCATCTTACGCACCTTTTCAACTGCTTCGGTATGCCGCTGACGGAGACGGTCTTCCAAGGCGGCCAACTCTTTTTCCGGGAGCAGCGGCAGGTTTTTCTCATGCAGTTCAATCGATTTTTTGCTGAAAGAACCATTCAGGATCTCTTCGGGGATCTCCCGGATCGTCATCGGCACCGGAATAAAACAGGAACTGCGCGGCGGGCCGAAAACGCTGTACATGGTCGACAAAGTTTCCGGATACTCCATATCAATGGCAAAGGTGACACCGGTGACAGTTCTTGCTCCGCACGGGGTGTAACCGGCGCCCTTATCCGGAAACTGGTTGATCCGGGAGGAAGCGGCAAAATCTGCCGGAGTGAGAATACCGTTTTTCAGCCACCGCTGAATGATCAGAAAGTCCCGCACCGCAAATTCACGCCGGGCATGTCCATGCAGACTGGCGAAATTGCGATGGCTGAATCTCTGCATTTCCGGATAATGGAACGCATTTGCCCGGATGTCGAATCCGCTGTTGAGCGGTTTTGCGACAACGGTACGGGCATGATTCTCGGCAATGTAGACATTTTTCCGGTCACCGATGAACCAGATCGAACCGCTTTCAGCATGAGAATAGGCATTGTCGCGAACGATTTTTTCCAGAAGTTCAACGGCATCTTCGGCACTTCCGGACTCCTCGAGCAGAATACGGCAGATAATCGGAGTGCCCATACCATTCTGGCTGTTGTCCGCTTCGGCAGCCGGGTCGCCGCTGTTCATCATTACGACCACGCCCCGGTCATTGATACCCTGCGTCGGATTGAATCCATTTTTGGGACCATTGCCGATCCATGCGTGTTTTCCGGGAACCGCCCGTCGCAGCAGAGTCACTTCGCTCAAGCGGGAATCCCGATTTTTATGCATGAAAACAGTCCTGCCGCCGGTCAGATCGGGCATGGCGATCCAGCTGGTACATTCATGATACTCTTCACGGGTGGATTTGGCGGCAGCTCCAGCTGCAGGAGCCGTTTCAGCTTCGACGGAACTGAACCGCATCATACGGAGATATGTACCCTTTTTCCAGTTGAAAGCCCGGTCGATCAGGTAACTTTCTTCAACAATATGGGGAGCGAAACGAAGCATGACACCTTTAAAATGGCGGAAGCGTTCGGCTTTCAATTCCGGAGTGAGCGGCCACCGCTTATCGCCGTTTCCGACCACACGCCCCTTGCCATGAAAAATAGTCCAGTATTTTCGGACATAACTTTCCACATCGATATCTCTGGCGCAAACGCAGAACGCCGCAGACAGAGCCAACAGTAAACAAACAGTTCTCATAATAAAGTTCCTTATCGTCAGTTTTTCAAACTCTGAAGCGGAGCGGGGATCCGTCCGCCGCGCCGGATGAATTGCGCCGGAGAATATTTGCTCACCGGGATGACCGGGGCTTCGCCGAGCAAACCGCCGAACGAAACCATATCGCCAACTTTGCCGGCGGGGATCAAACGCACCGCCGTCGTCTTGGTATTGACCACGCCGATGGAAATTTCGTCGGCGATGATTCCGGAAATGACCTCCGCCGGAGTATCGCCGGGAATGGCGATCATATCAAGCCCCACGGAACAGACCGCAGTCATCGCTTCAAGTTTGTCCAAACTCAAGGCACCGCACCGGGCGGCTTCGATCATACCGGCATCTTCGGAAACCGGGATGAAGGCACCGGAAAGACCGCCGACGTGGCTGGATGCCATCACGCCGCCTTTTTTAACGGCATCGTTGAGCATCGCCAGAGCCGCAGTGGTTCCGTGGCATCCGCATTTTTCCAGTCCCATGGATTCCAGAATATAAGCGACCGAATCGCCGACCGCCGGGGTCGGAGCCAGAGACAAATCAACGATTCCAAAGGGAACGCCGAGCCGTTCGGAAGCTTCTCTTGCCACCAACTGACCGACCCGGGTGATTTTGAAAGCGGTACGCTTGATGGTTTCAGCAACTTCAGTAAGATTGCAGTCACCTTTGCGGCGGATCGCCGAAGCGACCACGCCCGGACCGGAAACACCGACATTGATCACCCGTTCGGGTTCGCCGATACCGTGAAATGCGCCGGCCATAAAGGGGTTGTCTTCGGGGACATTGGCAAAAACCACCAGTTTGGCGCAACCGATGGCATCCCGGTCGGCGGTCAAATCAGCAGTCTGCCGGATGATGCGTCCCATTTCGGCGACAGCATCCATGTTGATACCGGCCTTGGTCGAAGCGACATTGACCGAGGAACAGACCCGTTGAGTTTCAGCGAGGGCCTGCGGGATGGCGGAGATCACCGCCCGGCTGCCGTTACTGCAGCCTTTTTGCACCAATGCGCTGAATCCGCCGATGAAGTTGACTCCAAGTTCGCAGGCGGCTTTGTCCAGAACTTTGGCGACTTTGACGGCGCCGTCGGGATCAAGTCCGCCGGCCATCAAAGCGATGGGGGTGACTGAGATCCGTTTATTGATAATGGGGATACCATATTTTTTTTCAATATCCTCGCCGGTTTTGACCAGATCGGCGGCGCTGGTCATGATCCGGTCATAGATCCGGGTGCACAAGCGGTTGCAGTCTTCGCTCTGGCAATCGTAGAGCGAAATACCCATGGTCACAGTTCTGATATCCAGGCACTCTTCCCGGATCATACTGATTGTTTCGATAATCTCTTTCGTATCAAACATAACGCATCAAATCCTGTGCATTGAGTTGAAAATATCTTCGTGCATGACATTGATATCCAACGCAGCCGCCTTGCCGCGTTCAGCCATCCGGTCGACGAATTCGTTGAAAGAAACCGAAAGTTTATCGATATCCACGATCATCATCATGGTAAAATACTCATTGAGAACGGTTTGAGAAATATCCAGAATATTGGCGCCATATTCGGCACATCCGGCACTGACCTGAGCGATGATACCGACAGAGTCTCTGCCGATGACGGAAACAACAGCTTTCATAATACAAAATCCTTTCAATTAAAAAGTTTCGCAGATAATATAGCACCATCCGGGGGATTTTGCATCCGAAATATCCTGAAAATCAAAAATTTTCCACGTTTTTCCCGATGCCGGCAACAAAACAGAGCGCATTGCTGAAAAGAGAGTGTTGGTGCTGTGAGTGGGAGTTGGTGGGAAAGTTTGGGAAGTTTTGAGAGGATTTGAGTGTGGCGATGGCTGGTATGCTGTGTACCCGGTGCCGGCAACAAAACAGAGCGCCTTGCTGAAAAAACAACGCTGTTGGCGATGGGTTCCCTGTATAGCGCCAGCTCTCTGCGAAGCAGAGCTGTGCGTGCGCTTTGCGCCGCACCACCAACCACCTCCGCATCCAAAATCGTCCGATCCACCCGGCGGGATGATCGCGGGATGATAACAAGGAAGCGGCAGGCGACGTGAACTCCCGTTCACGAGACCTGCCGCTGACGACGTTAGCGTCCGCGAGCGCCCGCCGCCCTCCCGATCACGCCCCAAACGTAATAAGAAAAAAGATGGTATCCGGGACGGGGATCGACGAGGAGGGCAACGCCCGACGATGTGCCGGAGTGAAACGACGGCAACCCGCAACAAAGTGAGCATCGCCATTTTTTTTTGCTCTGCAAAAAAGGCAATGCAAAAAGAAAAAGCAACTGCGGGAAAATAAAAATTTTTCAAGCAGTTGCTTGCTTTTTGCAATGGCGATGCTGATATAAAAAGATGGTATCCGGGACGGGGATCGAACCCGTACTCCCGAAGGAAGCAGATTTTAAGTCTGCTGCGTCTGCCTATTCCGCCACCCGGACACCAGAAAAGTATTAAACTGTTCTTCTATTAATATAATACCAAAATATTGATCTTACAAGTCAAAGTTCCGGCCAATCGTCAAGAGCCGCCGAAAAAGGCCGTGAGCCGAAAAACCCCCGGTACGCTGAAAGCGGTGACGGATGAACTCCGGTGATGAGCCGGTGTTTAGTTTGGTCTACGAGCGAAGCTTTCCTGATGGCGTAGGATCCCCAGAGAATAAAACTTATTCCGGAACGCCTGGCGCTGATTGCGGCAAT
>JAEIGA010003457.1_pt1 | contig 24735 bp, 16 predicted proteins | sample 9270691 | NCBI WGS metagenome assembly JAEIGA01 (sample SAMN17057246, study PRJNA624740) | gut metagenome | biome: biome; isolation source: fecal sample | host: Bos grunniens | place: China: Xizang | collected 2019
CACCCCGGTACCGGGCAAGCTGGTGCCGCGCGAAATCACCCGCATCATCTCTGCCGGTACGCTGGCTGATATGGCCCTGCTGGATGCCGGTGAGCATAACTACATAGCTGCCTGCTACCACGAGAAGAACACCTGGGGGCTTGCCTGCGCCGACCACACCACCGGCGAATTCACCGTGGCGGATTACGCAAGCCTTGAGGCGCTGAGCGAGGAAGTGGCCCGCATCCACCCCCGCGAGCTGCTCATCAGCCAGGAACAGGCAGAGGATTTTCCAGGCTTGCCGGTCACCCTGCTCTACGATGGCTATACCTTCCTGCCGGGGCTGGCAGATACCTTCCTGAAATCCCACTTCCGCGTGCATTCGCTGGAGGGGTTCGGCTGCGCCCACCTGGGTCCGGCGCTCGGCAGCGCAACGGCGATTCTGCATTATCTGAAACACCAGCTGCGCCGCCAGACAGACCACCTGAGAACCCTTTCGCTGCGCGCAACAGAGCATGCCGTGATGATTGATACGGCCAGTCGCCGCAACCTGGATCTGGTGGAGGCCCGTGGTGGCCATAAGAACACGCTGCTGGGCACGCTGGATAAGACCAGCACCCCCATGGGCGCCCGCAAGCTGCGCGACTGGATTCTGCACCCCACCTGCAACATGCAGGAGCTGCTGCGCCGCCAGAACCTCATTGCAGGCTTCCTGAAAGAGCCATTCCTGATGTCGGAGCTGCGGAATTCCTTCAAGGGAGTGCGCGATACCGAGCGACTGGTCTCCCGACTTTCGCAGGGAGCTGGCAATGCCCGCGACCTGCTGGCACTTGGTACCTCGCTAGACCACCTGCCCGCCATTGTGGCCGATCTGGAGGCCCTGCAGCAGCATGCAGTAGAATTTACCCCCCTGCTCGCCCGGCTTGGCAATTTTGAAGAGCTGACGGCCCTGCTCACCAACGCGGTGGTGGATGAACCGCCGGTCACTATCAAGGAGGGTGGCATGATTCGTGATGGCTATGATACCCGGCTCGATGAGCTGCGTGCCGCCTCGCGCGAGGGCAAGGACTGGCTGGCCGACCTGGAGGCCCGCGAACGCGCTGCTACCGGTATCGATTCGCTCAAGATACGCTACAACAACGTATTCGGCTATTACATCGAAGTCACCAAGGCGAATTTTTCCAAAGTTCCTGCCGACCGCTACGTCCGCAAGCAGACTCTCGCCAACGCCGAACGCTTTGTCACCGAGGAGCTCAAGAAGATGGAAGGTACCATTCTGGGGGCAGATGAACGGGCCCGCCAGCTGGAGTATGAACTGTTCTGTCATCTGCGCGAACAGGTTGCGCTCTACATTGACCGCATTCAGCAGACTTCTGAGGCACTGGCTGAGGTAGATGTCCTGCTCTCGCTGGCCGAGACGGCCCAGCGCTTCCATTACTGCCGGCCACATCTTGACACAAACCGCAATCTTCACATTGTCAACGGCCGGCATCCGGTCATCGAACAGGTGCAGACCGATTCTGCCTTTGTGCCAAACGACACAGAAATGCAGGCAGATACCCAGCGTGTGCTCATTCTGACCGGCCCGAACATGGCCGGCAAGAGCACCTACATCCGCCAGGTGGCACTCATCACTCTCATGGCTCAGATTGGCTCCTACGTGCCGGCAGATTCCGCACGCATCGGCCTGGTGGACCGCATTTTCTGCCGCGTAGGTGCCAGCGATGATATTGCCCGCGGGCAATCCACCTTCATGGTAGAAATGAGTGAGACCGCCCTCATTCTCAACAATGCCACCGAGCGCTCGCTGGTCATTCTGGACGAAATCGGGCGCGGCACAGCTACCTTCGACGGTCTATCCATTGCCTGGGCTGTAGCCGAGCACCTGCATGATGTACTGGGAGCCCGCACCCTCTTTGCCACCCACTACCACGAAATGGTGGACCTGGAACACACCCACACCGCTGTAGCCAACTGGCATGTGGAAGTTCGCGAGTGGAAGGACGAAATCGTCTTCCTCCGCAAGGTGCTGCCCGGCCCGGCCGATAAATCATACGGCATCCAGGTGGCCCGCCTGGCTGGACTTCCGGCCCCCATCATCGACCGGGCCAAGCAGATACTCACCCACCTGGAGATGAGCGCTGGTGCCCGCGAACCCAGATCCGCCCGCCGCAAACGAGCCCGCGAAACCGGCCTGCCCTGTGCAGAAGAGGCCGATGTGGGCCAGCTGGATATGTTCAGCATGCTCGATGAAATGCCGTGAAGAACTTTCTCCCCCACGGAAAATTGTGACCATCTTCAAAAAATGAGCTTGACTTACAAAGCCACTGGCATATACTTGAATTGTTATCGAACCAACGTATGAAAACTCTTCCCTTCCTCGCTCTCTTCGTTCTGGCTGCAGTAAGCGTTCAGGCTGCTCCGGCCATCCAGCCGTCCGATATTTCTGCCGAAACCCTCGAAGGCATCGCCACCAGCCGCCAGAAAGCCAGCATTGACCGCTACAACAAGGCTGTTGCCCGTGCAGAAAAGAACCGCGAAAAATCCATCAAGGAGGCTCAGAAGCTTACCCAGAAGAATGACGCAGGCATGAAGAAGACCATTCAGAAGCGATATCTGAACTCCATGCTGCCCGCCAGCGAGCGCGTGCCGGAAGCCCCCCGCAAGGCTTCGGATTACACCATCCGCTACTGATTCTTGCCTTCCAGCAGATTTTCCCGGCAGGAAACGCCACGCGTTTCCTGCCTTTTTTTTCGTGCTTTAAGCTTGTAAAATGCGGCTTTTGTGAGATAATATCCGTAGATTCCCCTACTATATGGCAACAGACGAAGAGGATTTTTACAAGGAACCGACCCGCAAGGAATGGGGCGGCTTCTGGACGCTCGTTGCCGTTCAGGCACAGAATGCCTTTAACGAGAAAGCCGTACAATTCCTGCTGATTCCGCTGGGTGTATGGCTGTGGGGGGCAGATGGCAGCACACTGGAATACATTCTGGGTGCGATATTCGTGCTGCCCTACATTCTCTTCTCACCGCTGGTCGGGTGGCTGGCAGACTGTTTCTGCAAGACCCGCATTGTGCAGGTCATGAGCGTTGTGCAGATATGCGTGATGAGCTGCATGCTGTTCTGCTTCTACCAGCACGACATGTACGCCGCCATTCTATGGTTTGCCGTCTTTGCCACGCAGGCCACCATTCTATCCCCGGCCAAGAAGGGCATTGTAAAGGACCTGCTGGGGTCAAAATACATCGGCTTCGGCTCAGGAATCATCGAAATGAGCCTGGTCTTTGTGCTGCTGGTGGCACAGATTGGTGTCTTCTTCTGGTTCTCCTACCTGCTTGGGAGCTATGAAGCGCAGAACTCCCCCACCTACAATGCAGAACTGGAAGCCGGCTGGGATTCCGTCATTCTGCCCACCTGGGTATTTGTGATACTGGCCTGTCTGGTGTGCGCGGCCTCCTTCCTGGTTCCGCGCTACCCGGCCAAGAAAGCCAAGCCCTTCAGCTGGAGCCTGCTTTATGAGCATTTCACCCAGGTCAAGTATCTGTGGCAGGACCGTCTGCTGCGCCTCAGCGAGCTGGGCATTGCGTATTTCTGGTGTCTGGCCGGCTCCCTGTTCCTGATTCTGATTCAGATAGCCAAGAGCATGCAGGCAGCCGACCCGGGGGTGGACTTCTCGCTGCAATGCGGTATCCTCATGGCATGGATGACCGGCGGTGTTGTTCTGGGCGGGGCTGTGGCCTCACAGCTCTGCAAAGGCAAGAACGAGCTGGGGCTCATTCCCTTCGGTGCCATCGGCATCACGCTTTGCACGTTGCTGCTCACGTTCTTTGAAGTCAATACCTACACGAGCAACATCCTGCTTGCGCTCACCGGAGCATTCGGTGCCGCCTACCTGGTACCGCTCAACGCCTTCCTGCAGGATAACTGCGACCCCAACAACCGCGGCAACATCATTGCAGCGGGCAACCTTATCGATAACCTCATGGGGCTGGTGGCCGTGGCCCTCATGTGGGCCATGTATGAGATTTTCGGAGCCACACCGCAGCAGCAGTTCTTCGTTCTCTTCCTGCTGAGCTTCTTCATCCTCATCTGCTCCCTGCGACTGATTCCCCAGGAATTCATCCGCATGATCGGCATCTGGTGTCTGCAGCTTGTCTACCACCCCCGCGCTATCAACCTTGATCGTCTGCCCATGCGCGGTGGTGCCTTGCTGGTGGTGAACCACGTGACCTATGCAGATGCGCTCTTCCTCACCATGGTGTGTCCGCGCCCGGTGCGTTTCATTGTGGCAGAGGAATTTATGGCCATGCGCCTGCTGGGCTGGATTCTGGAAATATTCAACTCTCTGCCCATTTCCAGCCGCAACCCGCGGGAAGCCATTGTCAAGGCAGCGCGTGCCATTGAGAACGGAGACATCATCTGCATCTTCCCCGAGGGCCAACTCACCCGCAGCGGCTGCCTGACCCCTATTCGACGCGGCATGGAAATGATAGCCCGCCGGGCCAAGGCTCCCATCATTCCAGTGTATATGGATGGTCTGTGGGGCAGCATCTTCTCCTTCTCCCGCAACCGATTCTTCACCAAGCTGCCGAAAACACTGCACTACAACTTCACCGTGGCATTCGGCGCACCGCTTGACCCGAACACCTTCAACAGCCGCACCGTGCTGCGCTCCTTCCGTGAGCTGTCTGCCACCTGCCTGGAAACCTCTGACGGATTCACCCGCGAAGGGCTTATCCGTTCTCTGGAAGAACGCGGCAATAAGCAGCTGGTATTCTTCCCCGGCGGAGCACTTACCGCCATCCAGATAGCCGCTGCACTCATCAGCCGCCAGGCAGACCCACAATTCCCTCTGCTGGCCCGTAAATGGCTGCAGCTGCTCATTGACGGCACGGAAGACCGCCTGGCGTTCCACCGCTACTGGCTGAATACCTGCCAGGTACGCCGCATCAACGCGCTCAAGGAAGGACGCCACCACCTGCTTACCACCGTGGGGCATGGGGAACCACAGGAATTCGTACTGGCGGTGCTCTGGCCGCTCATTACCCGCACCCCGGTGCATCTCATAGAAAACCCGCAGGAAACGCTCGAAAATTCCATCTCACAGATTGTGGGCGGGGCTCACATGCGCCGCATCCTGCTCACCACCATTCCGCCGCGCCAGATTCCTTTCTACGACTTCAGCGGTTCACCGGCCATCTCTACCCCCAACATGCGCTGGAGACCCTGCCTTTGCACCGCTATGGGCAATATCATTTCCATGAGCATGTGCCACAGTGTGTTCAAGATGAACGACGGCACCATCCAGCTGGGCGTGCGCCCGCGCACGCGTGGTCTGCTGCTGCCCGGATACCGGGTAGATGCCCCCAGCGAGGGCTCCAACGCCACCATCAGCGCTCCATCTCTGCGGACGGAATACACGCTGCCCTCGCACATTTATCTGGATGAAAGCGGTTTCCTGGCCGAGCTCTCCTGATATGATTTTCCCCGCCGCATCGCCCCGCCCTGCAAAAAAAAGAGCGGGGCGGTCTTCTTTTTACAATTCGCGCCCGAATACAACCGAGGCACGCCCGCTGGATTCCAGCGCCTCCAGACGGGCCGGGGGCAGCACAGTGCGGGGAAGCGGGTCGTAGTGCATGCGGTCGCGGAAATAGTCCACCGCACTCTGGGAAATAGCAAAAATGCGCTGAAATCCCATGCTGCGGGCCTTGTTTTCCACAAACCGGCACATAGCCTTGCCGTAACCGCGGCCCTCGTAATTCTTCTTGATGAACAGGCAGCCCAATTCAGCGCAGGATTCCTGCGGGAAAGGATAGAGCGCTACACAGCCCACGATGGTGTCATCGAGCGTGTAGACGTAGTAACTCTGGAGGTTGTCGCGGATACTTTCGTAGCTGCGGTGAACCAGCTTGGCATCGGCCATGCTGCGGGCTATCATGGAAAGCAGTTCGGGAATATCTTCCTCGCGCAGCGGGCGGATATCGCAGTAGGAGTCAGCATGCACCATTGTGCCGACCCCTTCTTCTGAGAATAACTCATCCAGCAGCACACCGCGGCGCAACCCATCCAGCAGATGCACACGGGGGATACCCATGCGGCAGACTCTCGCAGCCTGCTCCAGCAGGCTGGCGTGGGAACAATCGGCCAGGTGCTGCTCTACCTCGCTCTCCGGCACGGCAAAGATGGGCTGCTCGCCGTGGGAGGGGACTTCCCCCACCTGCAGGCAGATGTATTTGCTGGCTCCCAGAGCCAGCGCCATATCGACGCATTCGGGCTGGAAGCGGCCGATGCCGCCCGAGGCCACCAAGGCAACCTGGCGGCGCTCCACAATCTCACGCACGCGCGACACAACGGCTGCGCCGGATGTAAGCGCTGCTTCTGCCACGGCGGTGTGCATCTCGCACTCCCCGGCCCGCAGCGCCAGCAGAGAGGCATCTGCCCCCTCTGCCACCAGCACCAGCCGCACACCCACCTCGTGCAGGGCATCAGCATCCAGCAGGGCATCCACCAGTTCCTCAGCGTGCAGCAGCCCGGCGGCTACATGCACCACAAACAAATGCCCCTGGAAACAAGGCACGTACTCCAGCGCAGAACGAACATTCATGGAAAAATCGCAGTCGATGGTGCAGCGTACGCGCCCGGAGGCATCATGTGTCAGGCCTTGTCCTTGCCGGTAAAGAATTCAGGCACATAGCCGGAATCCACCGAGCCCACGGTCATCCCCTCTTCCTCATCGGCCAGGGGCATGTCACCCGTGTTCTTCACGATGTAGGATTCCTTATCTGCAGAGGGCTTGAGCTTGAAGGACACCTTCTTTTTGGGCAGCGTAATCTTCTTTTCGCTGTAGGGAACTGCTTCTGCCATAGCACCGCTCACGGATTCGCCGAACATATCCGGCTCTGCATTTGCAGGCGCATCAACCGCAGGCTCATCCTCGGCATCAAGAACAGGCAGCGGGGCGGGCTCGAGGCCTGCGGCGCGCTGGCGTTCATGCAGGAGCTGCAGCTGCTCGCGCAGAGCAGACAGGAGGTCGCCGTTGCCGAGGATATCCGTCACATCGGCATCCTCTTCATCTGCGTTACTGGTGGGCAGACTGGCCAGGAAGTCCTCGAAGGCAGACAGATTCGTTGTGCTGCGGAACATACCATTGAGAATCTCGTAATCGATGTTCTCCATCAGACTTTCGAAAATGCTGTATGCCTCGCGCTTGTATTCCACAAGCGGATCACGCTGCCCCTGGGCACGCAGGCGCACGCCTTCGCGCAGGGCATCCATATCCGTCAGGTGCTTCTGCCAGAGTTTGTCGATAGCCTGGAGCATGATGGAGCGTTCCATCTGGTCGATGCGGTCGGGGCGCTCCCCAGCCACCTTCTTCTCGTACATCTCCTTCACGCGGGCGATGATGTGCTCAGCCACCTCCTCGGGAGTCTTACCCTTGAGGTCGGATTCCTTCTCGCTCCACCCCATCGGGAAGGTGGAATTCACCCACTGCAGCAGGTCAGTGTAACGGAAGGCACCGGTGTCGTCCTCGTTAAGGTACAGGCTGCACTTGTTGTGCGTGCCGGTCTGCAGGCATTCGTAAAGCATCTCGCGCGGATCTTCGCACAGCAGGGCATCATTACGCATGGCGTACACAATCATGCGCTGCTGGTTCATCACATCATCGTAGTCCAGCACGTGCTTACGCCACATGTAGTTACGCTGTTCCACGCGTTTCTGGGCGCCTTCGATAATGCGGTTCATGAGCACATTTTCCACGGCTTCACCCTCCTGCATACCGAAACGGTCCATCATCTTGGTCATGCGCTCGCTGCCGCCGAAGTTACGCATCAGGTCATCCTCGAAGGAGAGGAAGAACTGAGAGCCGCCGGGATCACCCTGGCGGGAGCAGCGGCCACGCAGCTGGCGGTCGATGCGGCGGGATTCGTAACGCTCGGTACCCAGCACAAAGAGGCCACCCAGCTCGGCAACACCATCGCCCAGCTTGATATCCGTACCACGGCCTGCCATGTTCGTGGAAACCGTTACCGCCCCCTTCTGGCCGGCACGGGCCACAATCTCGGCTTCGCGCTGGTGGTTTTTGGCGTTCAGCACCTCATGCGGCACCTTGGCAAAGCTCAGCATGCGGGAAAGTGTCTCCGAGGCCTCCACGCTGGCAGTACCCACCAGCACCGGCTGCCCCTTCTTGTGCAGCTCCACAATCTTGCCCACCACTGCGTTGAACTTCTCGCGACGGCTGCGGAAGATGAGGTCGTTCTGATCCTCGCGGATGCAGGGGCGATTCGTGGGAATGGGCAGCACATCCAGCTTGTAGATATCGTGAAACTCGGCTGCCTCTGTTTCGGCCGTACCGGTCATACCAGCCAGGCGGGAATAAAGACGGAAATAGTTCTGAATGGTGATGGTGGCGTAGGTCATGTTCTCGGCCTCCACCTCCACGCCTTCCTTGGCTTCCACAGCCTGGTGCAAGCCTTCGCTCCAGCGGCGGCCGGGCATCTCGCGGCCGGTGTTCTGGTCAATGATGACAATCTTGTTATCCTTCACCACATACTCCACGTCCTTTTCGTAGATGGTGTAGGCCTTGAGCAGCTGGCTGGTGGTGTGCAGACGCACGCCCGTCTCATCCAACCGCTTCATGAGCGCCGTCTTGCGGGCTTCCTTCTCGCGTTCGGAAAGAGTTTCGTTCTCATCAATGTTCACGAACTCGGTGCCGATATCGGGCAGCACAAAGTTTTCCGGATGCCCGGGGCTGATAACCTCGCGCCCCATTTCCATGAGGTCGGCATCGTGGGTCTTTTCATCAATGGTGTAATAAAGCTCCTCCTTCAGCTTGAAGAGCTCAATCTTGCGCGGATCCTGGTAGAGGAACAGTTCGTACTTCTCTACCATGCGGCGGTACTCAGGATCCTGCTGGGAGCGCATGTAGGCGCGGTTGCGGGGCTGGCCCAGCTTCACCTTGAACAGGCAGCGGCCGGCGCGGTCCGTATCCCCGGCTTTGGCGTACTCCACAGCCTTATCCATAAGGCCGTTGCAGAGTTCCACCTGCTTACGCACCACTTTCTCGATAAGCGGCTTGAGGGTATCATACTGCTGTTCATGCTCAATCACAGCAGGGCCGGAAATGATGAGCGGCGTGCGGGCTTCATCAATGAGGATGGAGTCCACTTCGTCAATGATGGCAAAATAGTGACCGCGCTGCACCTGGGCCTCCTTGCTGGAAGCCATCCCGTTGTCGCGCAGATAGTCGAAGCCGAATTCGGCATTGGTGCCGTACGTAATGTCACGGCTATACTGCTGGCGGCGCAGTTCGCTCGGCATCATGCTCTGAATGCAGCCGACGCTCAGGCCCAGGTAGGAGAAGAGAGCCCCCATCCACATAGAGTCACGGCGGGCCAGGTAGTCATTCACCGTCACCACATGCACCCCCATGCCGGTAAGGGCATTCAGGTACACCGGAAGCGTAGCCACGAGAGTCTTACCCTCACCCGTGGCCATTTCTGCAATGAATCCGCGGTGCAGCGCAATACCACCGATAAGCTGCACATCGAAATGCACCATATCCCACTTGATAGGGGTTCCGCACACATCCACCATCTGACCGCAGAGCTGGCGGGCACCGCACTTCACCACGGCAAAAGCCTCAGGCAGAATGGTTTCGAGGTACTTGGCGCGCAACTTGGCAAACCTGGGCTCAATTTCTGCCAGAGCCTTCTTGCCCGCTTCAATGGATTCAACCGTGGCCTCCACCTTCGGAAGCTTCGGGAACTCAGGGGCAAGGGATGCAAAGCGGGTGTTAAGCAGTTCTGCATACTGGGCAAGCTGCTCAGGAGACGCGGCAAGCACCAGACCACGGGCGGGCAGGTCCATGGGTGTGAAGCGGTGCAGGTGGGCCTGCCACTCGCGGGTCTTGCCAACAAGGAAATCGTGATCCTTCTCCTCCCAGGATTTTTCCAAATCCAGGATACGGCGCACCACCGGCTTGAGCTTACGCACCTCGCGCTGGTTCTTGGAACCTACAATCTTGTTCAGAATCCACTTAATCATAACGAAAATTTTCAGAAAACATCAGATGACACTACAGCTCGCCCGCGCACGCTTCACGAGCGGCGCGCGATTGTAGCACAAGCCCTGCTCTTTTGCAAGCCCGCGTCTATCCTACAATCGAATATGACTCAATATTTACTCCACCTTATCGCGATAGGTAGACCAGATGTAGCGGGTGAAAATCACCTTGATGGATGCAGTGAGCGGCACCGCCAGCAAAGCGCCTACCACACCGCCGATGACAAAACTCCAGAAAAGCACCGAGAACATGACCGTGAGGTCGTGCATCTTGACCCGGCTGCCCACAATGCGCGGCTGGAGCACCCAGCCATCAAACTGGCTCACACAGCCGAAAACAGCACTCACGATGATGACATGACCGATATCGTGCCAGGTGAACCAGGCAATCAGCACCGCCGGAATCCAGGTAGCAATCATGCCCAGGTAGGGAATCACGCCGAGCAGGGCAGCTGCTGCGGCAATAGTAATGGCATAGGGCAGCCCCATGATTTTCAGCGCAATGGCGAGAATGACAGCATCGATGACGCTGACCAGCATCTGCCCACGGACAAAGGATATAATGTAGTTGTTGATTTCCTGCAGAGTTGCCACCACCTCCTCGCGGAAGGCAGAACGGCGGATGGGTAGCACCGTATGCCAGTTCCGGGCAATACTGGAACTCTCAAGCAGAAAATAGAACAAAAATACCGGCACCATGATTGCCCCGATAAAGGCCATGGACACACCCGAAAGAGCCCGGCTGCCAGCCGTCAGCCAGGCCAGTGCCTTTTCTGACAGATAGGATGAATTGAAACTCAGAATCGCCGCCAGTTTGCCTTCATAAGTTGTTTCCTGCGAGAGTGCATCGTAGTCCTCTGCCGGGAGCTCGGAGGCGCGGGCATCCTTGAGCACCTTGCTATACATCATATCAACCCCCTTCTGCAGCAGACGGTTTTCTGTCAACTGCGTCTTGCCGGCCTCTACCACGCTTACCAGAATCTGCTCACGCTGGGACACCAGCTCCCCCGTCTGCTGCACCAGCGGAGGCACAATGGCAAAGCCCAGACAGAACAACAGCACCCCCGCCCCCAGCATTACCAGCACTACAGACCAGATACGACGCGCAATCCGCCGCTGCACCAATTCCACACAGGGCGAGAGGAGGTATGCCAGAAAACCGGCTGTGACCACCGGCAAAAGCACCGGCTCCAAGGCTACAAACACAGCACCGATACCGAACAACAAGCCACACACCAGCGCAACCACCACTACCAGTGCCAGCCCGGTAAGCGCAGCCCAGCACATCTTGCGCTGAAACAGGGTAGGTATGTCCTTATCCTGAATCTTCATGCGGAGATAATACTCCCATTCACGCTTACAGTCAACGCAAAAAACCACGCCCCCGGCCGGGCCTTAATCATTCCCCCAGCAGCACAGCCTCCAGCTCGGCCATCGTCTCGCAGACCGGTGCAGGCCAATCGCGCAGCGCAGCAGGGTCAGCAGCATAGCCCCAGCCGACCAGCACCAGCGAAGTACCGGCATTTTCTGCACACCGGGCATCAAACAAGGAATCCCCCACAAGGGTGATTTCCGCCGGCAGAATACCCCATTTTGCTGCAATATGGTGCAGGGAGGCTGGGTTCGGCTTGCGCGGGAATGCCGGGGTGAAGCCCATGACGACATCAAATGGCACACTTGGAAATATATGCCGCACCATGGGTTCTGTGACCTCGTGCGGTTTGTTGGAGAGCACCGCCAGCTGCGCACCGGCCGCTGCCAGTGTCTCCAGCAGGGTTATCATCCCCTCATACGGGCGGGTATATTCCTCGCCGCACCAGCAGGTGGGATATTCGCGCCGGAACGCGCCATGCACCGCCTCCAGTTCCTCCGGCGGAGCCTCGGCTGCATCGGCGTAGCCTATGGCAGAAGCACAGAGATTAGCCGCACCACGGCCAATCATGCCACGCACCTTTTCCGGCGCATGTGTCGGTAGCCCGCAGGCAGATAAAGCACGATTGATTCCCTCCGCTATTCCGGGCAGGGAATCAACCAATGTGCCATCCAGGTCAAAAACCAGGTATTTTTTCATCAGTGAATGAAGCCGCGCTGAGAAGAACGCAGGAAGTCCACCAGATACGTGATATGCGGATTGCTGCCGAACTTCTCATCCGCCAGAACCTCGGCAATCTTATCTTCCATCTTTACACCTGTATCCTTGTACAGGAAGAGCTTGCGGTAAGCAAACTTCAGTGCGCGGATATCGTCTTCCGCGAAGCCACGGCGGGTCAGGCCGATGGTATTGATGGCACGGACTGCAGCCGGAGAACCTTCTACAATGGTATAGGGAGCAACATCCTGCACAATGCGGGCGTAGCCACCCACCATGGCGTGGTCGCCAATGCGGACGAACTGGTGCACACCGGCGCAACCGGACACGATAACCCAGTTACCCACCTCGCAATGACCGGCGCAGGCGGCATAGCCGGAGAAGATATTGTAGTCACCCACGTGACATTCATGACCGCAATGCGAATGAATCAGGAAGTTGTTGTAGGAACCAATCACAGTCTTGAGTTCCGGCGTGGTGGAGCGGTTGATGTTGCAGTATTCGCGGAACACGTTGCCCTCACCCACTTCCAGAAAGGTGGGCTCACCGGCATACTTAAGGTCCTGCGTTTTGGTGCCAATAGTACAGAACGGGTAGAACTCGTTATTCTTACCGAAAGTGGACGGGCCTCCAATCACCACATTATTATGCAGCACACAGCCGGAATCCAGCTTGACATGCGGTCCCACCACACAATACGGTCCAATCTTGACATCATCGGCACTCTCGCAAGTCGAATCAACAATAGCTGTAGGATGAATCTCTGCCATATTCCGCATGATACACCGCCCCACGCCCTGCTTCAAGCACAAAATAACCGTTTCCGGGCAAAAATGTCTGTTTATGGCACTTGCCCCGGTGATTCCGGTGTGCTACAATGCGACCAGAACCATGGCAGACCGCATTCCTGTACGCAATCCGAATGAAATCAGCAAGCTCCGCAAGGCCGGTGAGGTATCGGCCCGCATCCTCATGGAGCTCAAGACCATCATCCGCCCCGGCATTACCACCAAGGAGATTGATGATTATGCTGCAGAGCTCTTCAAGCGCGAGAAGTGCGGCAACGCATTCCTGGGCTATGGCGGCTACCCCGGCCAGCTCTGTATTTCTGTGAATGAGGAGATTGTGCATGGCATCGGTGGCCCACGCGTACTGCACGATGGCGACATCGTGAGCCTGGACGCCGGCGCCATTGTAGATGGTTGGTACGGCGATAACGCCATGACAATCGGGGTGGGTGAAAACGTGAGCGTAGAAGCCCGCCGCCTGATGGCCGTGACAGAGGAGGCTCTCTTCCGTGGCATTGCTGCCGCCAGGCAGGGCAATTCACTCATGGAAGTCTGCGGTGCCATTGAAGATTATGTGCGCCCGTTCGGCTTCGGCATTGTGCGCGACTATGTGGGCCATGGCGTAGGCCGCCACCTGCACGAGGAACCGCAGATTCCGAACTACCGCCCGAATTACCCCCTGCCCCGCCTGAAGAGAGGAATGATTCTGGCGATTGAACCGATGATTACCCTGGGTTCATACCGGGTGCGGGTGCTGGGAGACGACTGGACAGCTGTCACTACCGATGGCTCCTGGGCCGCCCACTTTGAACACATGGTAGCCGTTGGCCCGCACGGCGGAGAAATCCTGACCGAGCGCCCCCGCATTGCTCTGCCGGAGCAACTCGGCATCACTCTGTAAACTACCGCCATGCGAAACCGCCTCTTCCTGCTGGCTCTGGTAGCCGTATTGCTACTGCTGCAGGCAGGCATGCGTTCTGCCGCGCAGGCTACTCCTTTTCACGGGGGCTCGACGATTGGCGGCATTTCTTTCTGGGAACTGCGCGGCGCGCTTCCCCTGGGAATCTTTGCGGCAGGGATACTGCTGGTCAGCATAGCCGGAACGGCGCAATGCCTCCAGGCGGCCTTGCAATGGAGCAAAGGACGCCGCCAACTGGAAATCCGGGCAGGCCGGATTTCCTCAGCGGCCCTGTGGTGCGGCGCGCCGCTCATGGCCATGTGCCCATCCACGCTGCTGCCCTGCATTTTCCCCTGGCTCTATGCTTATGACCCGGACGGCTGGCAGACTCTCTCCTCCCTGCAATGGGTTCTTCATGGCAGCATTATTCTTCTGATAATATGCCGGGGCATCTCCATGATGCAGCGCCCGGCGGTGGCTGTCATGACCCTGCCACTTTCCCTGTTCTGCCTGCTGGCAATCGGGCAGATGGGGTTCAACCATGCATTCCTCATTCTTCCAACAGCCGCCATGGGCACAGCCGGCATGCTCATGCTGCTGGGAAAAGGCCGGAAATGGGCGTTCATCCCCCTGCTCACAGCCATCGGCATGAATGCGGCGCTTTTCTACCTTACAGCCCTTCCCGATGCGGTCACACCGGCGGCTGCTGTTATTTATGGACTGAGTCTGGTGCTTCTGAGCCTCCCTTTCGGGCTTAAACTAGGCTCTCTGCACCACTGAGGGGCAAAAAAACGCACAAAAATCCACCTGCACCGGAATGAATGATTGCATTCCGGTGCAGAATATGTTAATTGTACAGGGTACGTAGCATCATTTTTCACCATTTCTCAGACTATGGCCACCCCCAAACTGAACACAGGCTTTGCCGGCGACTCTCCCCTGCGCTCCCTGCGTCCTTCCGGCGACGCTCCCGCCAAGCAACTGAAGCTTAAAGGTGCCAATGGCGGCACCATTACACCCAAGACCATCAAAAAGGTTGCCCCCAAGGCAGCCCCCAAGCCTGCCACACCGGCCCCGGCTGCAGAGGTGGAAACCCCTGTGGTGGCTGAGCCCGTAGTAGCCGACAATGCAGCAGAGGCCCAGGCCGCAGCAGAAGCCCAGGCCGCAGCAGAGGCCCAGGCCGCAGCAGAAGCAGAAGCCGCCCGCCTTGCCCAGGAGGAATATGAACGCCAGATGGCCGAATACAACCGCCAGATGGAAGAATACAACCGCCAGATGGCCGAAATGCAGCTGGCTGAGGCTAAAGCCGCCGAGGAAGCTGCCGCCACTCCGAAGGAAGCCCCCCAGATGGATACAGAATCTGCAGCAGCAGATGCTGCCAGCGCCGCTGCCGTAGCCCAGGCTCTGGTGACGGAGGAATCTCCCGATGTGCCGACACCCACGGAAAAAATCCGCGCGGCCAAGAGCACCAAGAAAAAGAGCAACCTTACGGTTACAAGCGCCACCAAGAAAATTGCCGCCGGAGAAGAAGGCAGCGAGGACGGAGATGCAGATGAGGCCGCCATGAGCGAGGAGGAACTCGCCCAGCGTGAAGCCTACATGCGCGCGCTCATGGAAGAAGAGGAACGCACCCCCATCTGGAAAACTGTTCCCTTCATGATTGGTTCCGGCCTGGTGGCCGCCACCATCGGCGTCTGCACCGTCATGGTCGTTCAGAAACAGGCAGAGAACGCCCGCATTGAAGCACACGTCAACTACACCAACGGCCTGCTGCGCCGCGCCCAGGAAATCAACATGAAAGGCGTGGAAAACCTTGCTGATGCCAGCCGCAAGGGGGTCAATGTATCCTGCACTATGGAAGATGCCAAGGCCCTTATGGAAGTAGTGGTTGACCCCTTCGTGAAGGGCGAGAACGACAAGCCCCGCTATGGTGCGCGTGCCGAGGGTGTGGCCCAGAACGCCTGCCTTCTGCTGGGCCTTGCCGCAGAACAGGATTCTGCCATCCGTGATATGATTTTTGACACCATGGGCAAGCAGTGCGTGAAAATCAAGCCCACCCTCTTCCACTGGCTGCTGCAGCGTGTTGCCATATCAGATGCACAGGGGGTGAACGCAGGTCTCAAGAAGCTGGCCAAGGTTGTGGCAGAGAAGAAGACAGCCAAGCCCTGGCAGAAGAAGACCCAGATTCTGGCCCAGATATGGGAATGCATCGGTCTGCGTGTCACCGCTGCAGATACCGAGGAGATTCTCAACCTGCTCAAGTCTGACATTGCAGACAATGCCCTGGCTCCGAACCTCTGCATCTGCCTGGACAACATCCTGATGATGACCGATGATGCCAAGGAGAAGGCCCGCCTGGGTGATGAGATTTTCAACAACATGCCCGAAAAGCTCCGCAGCAACATTGCCATGGTCGGCACGCTGGCCCGGGCCTGCTCACAGGATGCCCGCAAGTACTACGAAAGCGAGCTGTCCAGCGATAAGGGCTGGGGCGGTCCCGCAACCGTCTTCCTTGGCGCCTGGGGTAATGATGATATCCTCGACTTCGTGATGGAGAAAAAGGAAGCCACCAAGAACAATCCCAAGATTCAGAAAATCATTAACGATGTGCTCGGTACTATCCTGAAGCAGGATCGCGCACGTAGTGTGGCGGATGCAGAGAAACTGCTCAACATGTGCTTTGATTCTCCCTTCGGCGACTCCTCCGGCATTCAAGACCTGGTCAACAAGACCGATCCTATGTCGACCCTTTACCTGGGCGACACCCACCCTGACCTGTCCGGGCTGCAAGCCAAGCTCAAGGTCATGCAGGACCAGCGCGAACAGAAAAAGAGAATTATCCGCATGCTCGGGTCTCTTAAAGACCATGAATGGGTGGTTACCTTCCTGAAGAAATATACTGACGACAAGGACGAAGAAGTCAAGGATGATGCCCGCCGCGCGCTGGAAAAGACCCACGCCAATGCGGTGCATGACACCCAGATGCGAGAAGCTTACAAGAAGCGCAACAAGGAATAAACCCTCTTCTATTTCACAGGCAGACGTCTCTCTCCTGTTGGCTTATTACCTATGCACCGCATGGCAACCCCATGCGGTGCGTTTTTTCTGCCATTTTTCCGCTATTGAATGAATTTATACTTGCCAAAGCCGATTTTCCATGTATAATTGCCCCGGCTTAAGGCAGCGAGCTGTAGCGCAGGCTGGTAGCGCGCTTCGTTCGGGACGAAGAGGTCGCAGGTTCGAATCCTGTCAGCTCGATTTTTCTCATCCGGGTCAACCGGCAACCGCTCACCACGGCGGAACGCGGTGAAGATTGGTCTTCACTCTGGCGCAGAATGCGACCGGGCATCATGAGCAGGTCGCGCACAATAGATGCTGATTTACACCACCACCGCGGTGGATTCTCTGTTTTTCACAACCCCATATTTACAATCTATGTCCGGTCATAACAAATGGTCCAAGATTAAGTTCACGAAGGCTGCTGCCGACGCGAAGAAGGGCAAGATATTTGCCCGTTTCTCCAAGGAAATTACCCTGGCAGCCAAGAGCGGCGGTGGCGATGTCGACACCAACCCCCGTCTCCGCACGGCCATCGAAGGTGCCAAAGCAGCCTCTATGCCCAAGGATAACATTGACCGCGCTGTAAAGAAGGGCACCGGCGAACTGCAGGGCGAAGCCATTCAGGAGGTAACCTACGAGGGTTACGGCCCCGAAGGTACAGCCATCATCGTAGAAGTGGCCACCGACAACACCAACCGCTGTTCCTCCGAAATCCGCACCATTTTCTCCAAGAATGGCGGCAACATGGGTACTCCCGGTTCTGTTTCCTACCAGTTTGACCGCAAGGGCGAAATCCGCATCGTTGATGCCACGCTGGATGAGGACTCTGCCATGGAACTGGCTATGGATTGCGGCGCTGATGAGTTTGAAACCGGCGACGAAGAAGGCGAATGGGTATTCACCTGCGGGCCCACCGACCTGGGTACTGTTTCCGAGGCCCTGGGTGCAGCCGGCAAGAACGTGACGGGCATGAAGCTCATTTCTGTGCCTCAGAACCCGACCATGATTACCGATGTTGCGGTTGCCCGCAAGGTCATGAAGCTTTATGACCTGCTGGACGACTACGACGACACGATGAATGTGTTTGCCAACTTTGAAATCGACGAAGCTGTGCTCGAGCAGCTCTGATTCCCCCCCCTCTTCCATCATTCCCCATACGAGCGGGCGGTACCGCAATACCGCCTGCTCTCTTCCTACTGAATCTCTGCTCATCATTCTGTGGCTATGGCTATGCCAGAAGAGAACCAGAACCCGCAAAGGCAGCAGCGCAACAACCGGCGGCATTTCAACCGCCGCCCGCGCCAGCAGCAAGGCGAAAAAAACACGACCGACTCCGGCGAGCGCCGCGAGGGCGGCCAGGTGCGGCGTGAATCCTTCCACCGCAATAAACAGCAGAAGTTCCAGAACAAGAACAAGCAGAACCAGCCGCAGCAGCAGCCCCGCGCCTTTGTTCCCGTTGGTGAACCGGAATGTATTACCGGCCTGCTGGAAATCACCAACAAGGGATTCGGCTTTATCCGCACGGCAGAAAATGACTGGGCTCCGTCCGATTCAGCCATCTATGTGCCGGCAGACATTATTACCGAGCTGCGCCTGCGCCCCTTTGTGCAGCTGACGGGCATGGCCCAGCGCTATGAGCGCGGGCACCAGCTCATCTCTGTGCAGAAAGTGAATGGCATAGAGCCGGCAGAAGCCGCCGCCTTCCCTCACTTCGACGATTTGAAGGCCGTCAACCCGACCCATCGCCTTTCCTTTGAAATCACCCCTGCCCGCTTCACCACGCGCACGCTGGATCTCATGGCACCGGTTGCCCGCGGCCAGCGCGGGCTGATAGTGGCCCCTCCCCGCACAGGCAAGACGACATTGCTTATGCACATTGCCGAGGGTGCCATGGAAAACTATGGCGAGGACCTTCACCTCATGGTTCTGCTAGTGGATGAACGCCCGGAAGAGGTGACTGAATTCAAGCGGGCACTGCCGGGTGCTGAAATCTTTGCCTCGAGCAATGACAGCAATGTACGCGAGCACTGCCGCATTGCCGAAATGGCCATAGAACGCGCCAAGCGCCTCGTGGAGGCTGGACGGCATGTGATGATACTGCTGGACTCCATCACGCGCCTGGCACGCGCCTACAACAACGCAGAGCGCGGCAGCGGCCGCACCATGAGCGGCGGCATTGATGCCCGCGCGCTGGAAATGCCCCGCCGACTGTTTGCCGCAGCCCGCAATACGCGGGGCGCAGGTTCCCTCACGATTCTGGCAACTGCCCTGGTAGAAACCAACAGCCGTATGGATGAGCTCATTTTCCAGGAGTTCAAGGGCACGGGCAATATGGAGCTTGTCCTCAACCGCCGCATTGCCGAGATGTATATTTACCCCGCTGTGGACATCCTGAAGAGCGGCACGCGCCGCGAGGAGCTCATCCTCCCCGAGCTCTGGCTGGAGAAGATACGCCTCATCCGCCGGGGTCTGGCAAACCATAAGCCCACCGAAGCCATGGAGCGCCTGCTCTTCTTCCTGAAGAAATGCCATAGTAACGCCCAGCTCATGCAGGATTTGAAAGCGCAACGCTGAGCACGAAAAAAGCCGCAGTTCACACTGCGGCTTTTCCATTAACTGTTCCGGGGTGGCATCAATCGCCGCTCTTCAGCACATTGATGAAGGCTTCCTGCGGAATGCTCACCTTGCCGATGGCCTTCATGCGCTTCTTACCTTCCTTCTGCTTCTCGAGCAGCTTGCGCTTACGGGTCACGTCACCACCATAGCACTTGGCCGTCACGTTCTTACGCATGGGCGAAATGCTTTCGCGGGCGATAATCTTGCCACCGATGCAGGCCTGAATGGCCACGGTGAAGAGCTGGCGGGGAATCACATCCTTGAGCTTGGTCGCCAGTTCACGCCCCACGGATTCGGCGCGGTCGCGGTGTACAATCATGGAGAAAGCATCCACCGGTTCACCGGCAATCATCATGTCCATCTTCACGAGTTTGGCAGCCTGGTAACCATCGTACTCATAGTCCATGGAACCATAACCACGGGTGGCGCTCTTGAGCTTATCGTTAAAGTCCACCAGGATTTCAGCCATCGGAATGCGGCAGGTGAGCATCACGCGTGTGTCGTCAATCGTTTCCGTGTGGGTCAGCTCACCGCGTTTCTCCATCACGATGCTCATAATGGCACCAATGTACTCACTGGGAATCATGATGAACACTTTTACGATAGGCTCGCGGATTTCATCAATTTCCTGAGGTTCGGGAAGAATGCTGGGGTTATCGACATTGATTTCCTCGCCATCCGTTTTACGCACTTCGTAAATCACGGAGGGATAGGTGGAAATCACGTCCATGTTAAACTCACGGCGCAGGCGTTCCTGAATAATCTCCATGTGGAGCAGCCCCAGAAAGCCGCAGCGGAAGCCGAAGCCGAGCGCTACGGAGCTTTCGCCCATGTAGGTGAAGGCGGCATCGTTAATCTGCAGCTTGGCCATAGCGGCCTTAAGAGCCTCGTAATCAGCAGAATCAACCGGGTAGATACCGGAGAACACCATGGGGCGGATTTCCTTGAAACCGGGTAGTGGCTCGCTGCAGGGGTCTGCCAGATTGGTGTAGGTATCACCTATCTTCACATCAGCAGCGCTCTTCATGTTGGCAATGATGTAACCCACATCACCCGTATGCAGCTCATCGGTGGCCTGCATCTTGGGGGTGAAAATACCCACTTCCTTCACTTCGTAGGTTTCATCCGTTGCAAAAAGTTTCACCTTCATACCACGGGCAACCCGGCCACTTACCAGGCGCACGTAGGACACCACGCCCCGGTAGGCATCATACACGGAGTCAAACACCAGAGCGCGCAGGTGGTTATCGTCCTCCATGACCTTGGGGGCAGGCACGCGGGTCACGATGGCTTCCAGCACATCCTCAATGCCGATACCGGCCTTGGCTGAGCAAAGAATGGCCTCCTCCCTGGGAATACAGACAATCTCCTCCAGCTGGCGGTACACCTGGGGCAGATTGGTGCTGGGCAGGTCAATCTTGTTCACGACGGGCACAATTTCGAGATTCTGCTCCACGGCCAGGTGCATGTTGGCCAGTGTCTGGGCTTCTACACCCTGGGCGGCATCCACAATCAGCACCGCGCCATCGCAGGCTGCCAGGGAACGGCTCACCTCGTAGGAGAAGTCCACATGGCCGGGCGTATCCAGCAGGTTAAGCTCATAGGTGTTGCCATCCTTGGCCTTGTAACGCATTGTCACAGGGTGAGACTTGATGGTAATCCCCTTTTCTCGCTCCAGGTCCATGGCATCGAGCAGCTGATCCTGCTTGTCGCGTTCGCCAATGGTGTTGGTGAATTCCAAGAGACGGTCAGACAGCGTGGTCTTGCCGTGGTCAATATGGGCAATGATGGAGAAATTACGCTTGAATTGGATATCCGTTGCCATGCGCGCGCAAGGATATGCGACAAGCGGGCAGATGTCAAGCAAATTCGCTTACTCCCAAAGGTAAGACTGCAAGGTATCCACCAATTTGCCGTCGCAATAGAGGTTGACCTTCCAGGTCATCACATCACCCCGCTTGGCGCGGTCTTCACCGGAAAAGTGGAATTGCTCACGGCGATGGCCCGCAGTTTCGCGCGGTTCTGTGTATTCTACAGAGCGGCTCAGCACATCTGCACCTGTGAGGGCCTGAGTATAGAGCATCTCAACACGCACAGGCTTCTGCGGTTCGGCATCATACCAACGGAGGAAATAATAGTCACCCTTACGCAGCTCCCTCTCCTTTTCTGTATTGGCGCCATACATCATGAACTGGGCATTGGCACGCATGGGGGCATTCTTCCAGCTCTCGCCCGGCAGGGTGGTGGCCTTCAGCGGCAGGTCTGCCATGTCCGTAATGCACGTTGTCTGCGGCTGGGTGCAGGAAACGGCAAACAAAGCAAAAAATGCAAAAAACGGCAGGCTGACTTTCATGCACCTATTCAATACCATTATGAATCGTTTGTCAATGCAATTTTATGGTAGGAAACCGATGCATTTTGCTTGCAGAAAGCTCTGCAAGCAGTTAAAGTTAGTTCATGGCCGTTCCGCAGAATACAATTGCTCTTATTTTCGACTTCGACCAGACGCTCAGCCCCCACAACATGCAGGAGGACACGCTCTTTCCGGAGTACGGCATCAATGCCGAGCAATTCTGGAAGAAATGCAATGACCGCAGCCGTGATGAGGGCTGGGATGGTGAGCTGTGTTATCTGAAGGAGATTCTGGACACCCTCAGCCTCGATGGCGTCAGCAACGAACAGTTGCGCCAGTTAGGCGCGAAGCTGACCTATTACAAAGGCATACCGGAATTTTTCGAGAAGTTTGCAGAACGAGCCTTAAGCAAGGAACACCTCTATGCAGGTATCCGCGTGGAGTTCTACATTATCTCCAGCGGCATCAAGAGCATTCTGGACGGCTCCATCATTCGTCCCTACATGCGAGAGGTGTTCGGCTGTGAGTTCAGCGAACAAGACGGGCGCATCAGCTTCCCGAAGCGCGTGATTTCCCACACCAGCAAGACCCAGTACCTCTTCCGCATCAACAAGGGCATGCTTAATTATATTGAAGATGTAAACGACCACATGGACAGCGACCTGCGCCCCGTTCCCTTCGAGAATATGGTTTATATAGGCGATGGTCCTACGGATGTTCCCTGCTTCACCGTCATGCGCCAGCAGGGTGGTACCAGCGTGGCTGTCTACAACCCCGATGACGCAACGCGCCGCAGTTTCCGCAAGTGCTACGCTCTTAAATCAACCCAGCACCGGGTGGATTTCTTTGCAGCCGCCGATTTCCGGGAGGGCAGCCACCTGTGCAATATTCTGGAAGAGACTGTACGGATGATGGCAGACCGCATCATGCATTCCCAGCACATCGTGGTTCCTCCTCAGAACAGGGTTCCCAAGCATTGATTCTCCATACTGAAAAAGCCCCGGATGCTGTATCCGGGGCTTTTTTTGATGATTCTTTGGGCGCTATCAGCCTTGTGCCGTATCGTTTTCTGAAGCCGGCTCACTCTTGCCGAGGTAGTCCGGCAGCTGCACGCCCACGCTCTGGGCCAGTTCGTGCAGCGGCAAGGTTCCGGTAACGAGATTCTGCACAAAACCTCCCACAGACCCACTCTTGCTATCGCCACCGCCCATGACCACAACCTTATCAAAGGAGAGGTTACGGATGGCGCTGGCCTGGGTTTCGACAATCTGCGGCAACTGTTCTGTAACCAGCAGGCCGGAAGCTGCGCGGGCATCGCCAGCGGCAGATACAATCTGTCGGAAGCCGCTTGCCTTGGCTTCCAGTGCAGCCTGAATGGCCGCAGCATTACCACGGCCAACAAGCTCCAGGCCTTCACCTTCAGCCTTCTTCTTGAGAAGCAAGGCATCGGCCTCACCCTTGGCCAGCTTGGTGGCAGCAAGGCCTTCGGCTTCTTTCTCAATCACCAGAGCATCAGCCTTACCCTGCTGTTCCTTCACCATGACAGAAGCTACGGCCTCAGCGGCGATTTCCTGCTTGCGCTTCTGGATTTCCGCCTTCACAATTTCGTTGGCAGTCTGCGTGGCACGCTCCAGCTCAGCACGCTTCATTTCTGCCTCCCGATTGGCAATATAACCTGCGGCTTCTGCCTGGGCAGCCTGTTCCTTCTCTGCCACCAGGGCAATGCGCGCAGCTTCTGCCTGGCGCACTTTAAGGCGGGCATTGGAATCAGCCACCTTCATCTGGGCTTCATTGTTACCCTCTACGGCAGCGGCATTCGCCATGGCCACCTGTACAGTCTGGTCGCGCAGGGCCTCAGCCTTGCCAATTTCACCACGGCGCGTTTCCTCTGCCACCTTGATCATGGCATCATTGATGGCGCGGGCAGCGGCCTCCTGACCAAGGGCTGCAATATATCCGGAAGCGTCGCGTATGTCAGTAATGTTAGCATTGATGAGGTATAACCCCACCTTATGCAATTCCACATCCACGCCACCGGTAATTCCCTTGATGAGTTTTTCACGATCCGCATTGATTTCCTCGATGGTGAGGGAGGCAATCACCACGCGCATCTGCCCCATGATGATTTCTGAGGCAAGGTCACGGATATCCTGGCGGGTACGCCCCAGCAGACGGCTGGCGGCGTTCTGCATAATCTCCGGCTGGGTACTGATGCCCACAATGAAGGAGGAAGGTACATCCACACGGATATTCTGGCTGGAAAGTGCTCCTTTCAGCGGAACATCAATGTTAATGGGGTTCAGATCCATGAAGGCATAACTCTGAACAATAGGCATGATGAACGTGGCACCGCCGTGTATACATTTGGCGGAGCGCCCTGCCCCTACGTTACCATAGACGATGAGGATTTTATCAGACGGGCACATCTTGTACCGGCTGAACAGCCAGACGATAGTTCCGAGGATGAATGCCACCAGAATGATGATGGCCACTATGTTGCTCGCACCGCTCATCGGTGCATTGGCGAGAGGTGTAATCATGATTCGCAGAATGGGGGATTATTGTGAAAGAGGGCGTACTGTCACCTGCCCGGCAGATGCAGAAACAACTATAATGGGGGTCTGAGCCGGGAGGGGGTGCTCTCCCGCCTGGACTGCAGAAAGCGTAAGCAGCTGGTTCGGATGGGCCACCTGCACCTGCCCGCCGGGTTCACCACCGGGAGGAATGGTCACATATACCTTGCCGTGCAAGCCTACCAGGCTGTCGGGCGTAATGTTACCATCCGAGCGAAGCCCGTATATCAGCCGGATAACAGCTGCTATGATCAGGAACATGACAACACCGGCAACAAGCCCGATGCAACCGGCAAGTGCCACACTGCAACCAG
>JAEIGA010003458.1_pt1 | contig 24732 bp, 19 predicted proteins | sample 9270691 | NCBI WGS metagenome assembly JAEIGA01 (sample SAMN17057246, study PRJNA624740) | gut metagenome | biome: biome; isolation source: fecal sample | host: Bos grunniens | place: China: Xizang | collected 2019
GAAATACGCACTGCTCCACAAGCAGATTGCCGCATTAACAGAAGGCGAGAACGACACCATTGCCAACATGGCAAACGTAGCGGCAATGATTCATCACACCTTCGAGTTCTGGTGGACAGGATTCTACCGCGTTATTGACGAGCAGCTTGTGCTTGGCCCGTTCCAGGGACCGCTTGCCTGCTCGCGCATAGCATACGGGCGCGGAGTGTGCGGCACTGCGTGGAAAGAGCAGCGCACACAGGTTGTGCCCGATGTAGAACAGTTCCCCGGGCACATTGCCTGCAGCAGCGCATCAAGAAGCGAGATTGTTGTCCCGCTGTTCAAGGATGGAAAAGTCGTTGCAGTGCTTGACATTGACAGTGAGCACCTGTCTACATTCGACGATACCGACAGGCTTTGGCTAGAGAAAATTGTTGAGATGTTATAATGAACAAAGGATGTATACCCGCAAAGGTCTACATCCTTTTCATTTCATAGTCTTGAAACAAAGTATATGTATTGTCACCCCCAATGCAATGGCAATGAAGACAGCGCTCATCCACCACTCTTTTGCAACACATATTGCGCAATAGAGCAATGTCGCCCACACCATTGTTACCGAGACGACCTTTACACGAAGCGGCAGCGCCTTGTACTCCCTGAAATTCCTTATATATACCCCCAGATGCCTATGCGACATCAACCAATTATAGAGTCTTTGTGAACTACGCATATACAGGGCTGCCGACAGCAGAAGAAACGGCGTTGTGGGCAACACAGGCAAAAAGATGCCCATAATGCCCAATACAAGCGACATGCTACCCAAAAATGCAAAAAGGAACTTCATCGTTATCTTAAAATTGTGACTGCGAAGTTACAAAAAATACGGTAGCAGATACAAACTGAACAAAAATAAATATTTTCCCGAAAAAACTTTTTTTTGCATATTTTTTTGTACATTGCACCCATAAAAGAGACATTGTCTAACCTTAAACTCCCTACGACTATGAAAAAGTTCATGTTTCTACTTACGGCAATCTTATTTTTAGGAGTTATAACAGGTAAAGCACAGGAGACGAAGACAGGACCCGATGTTGGTCCACTTGTTGGAATGTGGCAATATGTTGAGGAGGTTACGACAGCCGATGGCGGCAAGGCCTACATCGGCAAGCAGATTTTCAAGACCATAACAGAGGAGAATACATATTTCGTTATTCTTGGAGTGAATATCCCAATTAAGGAGGCCGAATGGGCAGAGAGCAAGACAAGTACACTGGCATTCATAACCCAGCAGGGCGAGATTGAGATGAAGGAGGATAACACATACCTTGAGTACATCAACAACCACTACCTTGACAAGAGCCTGAATAACACAATATCAAACCTTAGATACAGGTTCAGCGAGGAGAACAAGAATATCCTCTATGTAGAATATAACCTCTGCGGCACCGACAACGACAGTTGGGTAAGTGAGATTTGGCTGAGAGTGATACCTTTAGGAGCAAAATAAGAAAGCGGATATAATTATTACAATGAGAGAGCGCCACATATACTTTGGGGGCGCTCTCTCATTGTTGGGATATTAGTCATCGTTTCTTTGTTTCCAGTATCACAATATAGAGGAATGGCAGCAGATAGAGCACCACTGCAATTGCATTCATAGGTAGCCCGCAAATTGCATCAACGCCGGCATACCGCAAACAAGGAACAATGCCCGATGCCGGGACAAGCGCCATTACCGCCGGGACAAAGAGATTGAATGTATTGCCTGCCGACACTACCACGTCCATCATTGAGCGGTAATTGCCATATATGAAGCCATAGATAAGCGACACAAGCAGCGCAAGAGCAAAAAGCAGCAACGCCCATCCCTGCGCCAGCGGCGAGAGCGATGCCTCGTGAGTAATCCCCGCGAGAAGATTCCAGGGAGCAACGGTAAATATATATAGCAGAGCGATGTAGCACACTGCTGCCAGCAGTGAAAAGAGCAAGGCACGCCATTGGGAAAGAGTCAGACGTCTAAAACACAGCAAACGGCAAAGCACCTTTGCGAGTCCCGAACCGCGCAAAAGGCCATACGTAGCAATAAGCATCATTATTGCCCCCCAGGGCAGCGCGCCAATGGAGGGCAATGCACTGCGCAATGCCCAGCGTACACCCTCGGCACTCATCAAGGACGATGTGGGGAGCGTGCCACCCAAGAGCAACTGCACAACATCGGCAAAGAACGCGCCAACCCACACCGTCAGCAACATAAGCAGATAGAGCGGGACGGGATAATAGTATGCTCTGCGGTTATTCATCGGCCTCGAGATTTTCAGCGTCTATTATATGCAGTTCAATGGCACGCACAACAAGGCGTGTGACATTTATTCCGCGCTGCTCGCCATCAGGGAACAGACGGGCAATGAGGTCGGCCTGGCGTTTCTCAAGCGATTTCACTCCAAAGGGCATTGTCTTTAAAGAAGCAACCATCTCCTTTGTGTAGCCTAGAGCAAGATGACGCAGGAAACACTCGTCATAGCGGTCAATCTCATAGTGAATGAGCGATTTCTGGCGTGCAGTGTCGCGGTTCACATTCTCACGGAAACGCTCCACCAGTTTCTCAAGCACAGGCTGATTAAAGACATTGCGTTTGCCTGCCATGACATTGTATATCTCGTGTTTGGTGAGCAGTTCGCCGGTCTTTAGGGTAATACCATCGGCTCCTGCATCGAGCACGTCTACCCAAAGTTTCTCGTTGAGCAGTTCGCCGGTAAAGACAAGGACTTTCATTTGTGGATGCTCCTTCTTCATTCTGGCGCATATTTCCACTCCCACTGTTGTTGAGCCGCCAAGACCCAAATCGAGCAACAGCAGGTCGGGGACTGCACGCTCAAGTACCTCATTGAGTTCCTTCTCATTGGAAGCGACACCAATCACGTCGGCCTCGGGCAACTCTGTACGGAAAATCTCCTCGGTACCCTTGAGTTCGAGCCTTGCATCCTCTACTATTACTACACTGAATTTATCTATCATAATTCCTTATTTTGGCAACGTAAACAATATGACAACACCATCGACATCGGCCCGCGCCTCCATGCGCGAAGCATGACGTCCTGTATAATCCTCGTGCATTCGCACAATCTCCTTTGCAACAAGATACTCCATTCCGCGTAATCCGGCATTCACGCCAATGTTGTAGCGCGACGGGGTAAAGAGTTCGGCAACCTCGTCACTTGAGAGTGTATACCTGTTATCCACCAGTTCTATCCTGACTGTATCGCCGGAATTGGCCGCGCGCAACAGCAATACGCCATCCTTCTCAACCTTGAAGGCTGCGTCAATGAGCACCTCAAAGAGATATGACACAAGGACTGTATCTACTTTCACATTGGCATCAACAGGCTCATACACGAGCGACAAGCCCACACCCCGTTTCCTTGCGCAGCGCTCGACATAACGCCTTGCATCGGCAAACAGTTGCTCCACTGAGATTGAAGAGAGCGTAAAGCACATGGTATCGAGTTCGCGTTTTGCACAGTTGGAAAGTATGCCGAAGACCGAGTTGTAATACTCCATAAGTTCGCTCATGGCAGCAATGCTTTCGCTGCGGTTACCGGTTGCATCAAGTGTTCTCTGCGCCAGTTCGCGCACGCGGCTGGGATAGTACACCGTTTCGTGCTTGATGACCGACAGGCAGTTGTCCATGACCATATTCTGGACGTGCAGACGGTTCTCCTCGAACCTTATGCGCTCAGTCTCCTCCTCTATCTCCTCGAGGCTGGTGTAACTGTTGGCAACACGCACAGTACGGTGGTATGCCATTGATGCCACAAAGCGGGCAATGAGTTCCATGCTCACTGTCTCGTTGTCGCTCAAGGGGCGTTCGGTAACTATCTCCATTGCACCAACAAGCAGTTCTTCGCCAGATAGCGTTACATAGAGCGGCAACACGCGCAGAAGCGCATCGGGCGAGAGGAAGGAGTTGCCTTCATCAACAACACCGTGCAGATAGACATCGGCACGTTCACCAGTAACCTGTTGAGGTGCTGCGGCAAACAGACGCCCGTCGTTGAGCAACAGGGCAACCCTGCTGACACACATACGCTCGCCTATACAGGAGTATATCTCTGTTGCGATTTCCTGCAACATCTCCTGCGGAGTGTTTTGAGACGAGGCAGCCACGAGTTCCAGCAGCCTCAGATTAGTTCTTTGGACAAGACGTTCGTTTGCCTTGCCTATAACTGAGTGGCGAATATATGCAATGAGAAGGTAGAGCAGCAACACAATGGCAATAAAACAGGAGATTGCCACAAGCGCCTGGCGTAGATTGAGTGCGGCACGTGCCTGCTCATACAGCCCGGCAACAGCCTTGTCCTCATCGACAAGACGGTACAGGGTTGAATAGCAGTAGTTGTTATAGCGGTAAGCTTGCCACTCCTGCAGCGCCAACGATGCCACTGCAAGTTCATTGCGGATGTCGAGTATATTATAGAAGATATCCTCGGTCAAATGTTCGGGGAAAAGTCCCATTCGCCACCAGTCAAGTTCGGCATAGGCGTCGCCCAAGAGGAGAATGGTATCGTTGCCGCCAACTTCTCTCCTGTAGTACTCATTCAATAGGTCAAAGGCCTTGCGCGCCTGGACAAATGCCTGCTGATAGTTGCCATTGGTGTTGCAGTTATACACCGAGTCGGCATAGTACCTTACTTCATTGAACAGACCTTCATTGGCAAGCGAGGTACAAGGCAGCAGCATAAGGAGCGCGACAATGCATCGCACAACTCCTTTGGGCAGGCGGAATGAGAAGCGGCTGCCACCACCCTTGCGGCTCTCGATATTCATTGAGCAGACCGAGAAGACAGCGTCGGTCTTCTTATATTTCTCTACTATTCCCCTGCAGTTCATGAGACCAAAGCCACCGCCCTTGCTCTTGGCCGGCAGGTTTTCGTTATCACTTCCTATGGTTGCTGCATCATAGACCTTTTCATTCAGTATGCGGTCTATATCGCTCTGCGAAATGCCCACTCCACTGTCGGTTACAGCCACCTCTACATAGTCACTACCCTCAACGCACTCTACGGCAACGCTGCCACCCCTGGGCGTAAACTTTGCAGCATTGTCAACAAGCGTGTTTATCATGAAGAGGGTGAGTGCCTTGTCGGCCTTTACAACGGGACTGCCGTCACCCACTGTCAGCATCACCCCGCGCGATTCAAGGAACTGGCGGCTCTTCTCTATTATTGCGAACAGGCCTGCGAGCGAGAAACTCTCGACCTGCAGGTTCATCTCGCCCTGACGCATCTTTATCCAGCGCTCAAGGATTACGTTCAAGTCATCGAGCCTCTCTGTCAATTCCGTCACATACCCCAACTTGCGTTCCACGTCATTGGGCGAGGCTGTGCGCAATGCACGCAGTTCATTTATAATCCTGTCAATATATGGACGCATTGACATTACGGTTGAAACAGAGACGCGCTTGAGCAGATTCTCGCGTTTATGCTCGGCAAGATAGACAGCGCAGGCATGGCGCATCTCCTGGAGCCTCTCCTGCTCATCGCCAATATCGGCAAGGCGCATACCTTCGCCAAGAGCCATTGCCACATAGGGGACAAGCATATCCAGCATCGACATTTTTGCCGGCGTCAACGGCAAGGCTGTTGTCAAATGCAATGTATCGGCACTGCCATCCACATATCTCACTGCGAAGGAGTAACTGCAAGCCGAGGTGTCCTCTACCGGTGAGAACGAGAAATGTACATCGCCCGAAAAGCCGGCAAAGCGTGCATTGAGGAAAGTTGCCATGTGTGCACACAGTTCCTCCTTGCTGCACACATCCTGAGGCAGCGACGAGAGCAGCAGACGGCACACATCGGGCAGCCGTCTTAGTTCGTTTGAATATGAATGGTGATATTTTCTCTTTCGGTAGTTAAAGACGATGATTGCTGCCATCAATGCCACAATAGCCACAATGACGACATTTATCAGCCGGTCAAGGCTCAATATATCGGCTGTTACAGTGGTTACACGGCTCTCAATCTTCTTGTTGAGGCGTGTAGTGCGCAGCAGCTGCAGATAACTCTCGCGGTTAATGTCCGATGCATACTTGTTGCCAAGACCTGCATAGGCACAACTTGCCTCACGACGCACACTAAGCAGACACTCGGGGATGTTGTACATTTCGGCATCGGAAAACATCGAGGGTTCAATCTCAATGTCACAGTTTTCAAGCACGTTCGAGGCAAAATCGTGCTCAAGTGGGTAGTATTTTCTATAATAGCCGTTTATTTGGGCAAGCGCCGAATCAAGCAATGCCAGTGCTGCATCATAGTCGCCCCGCTGCGTCCTGCAGGAGGCAGAGACAGCCAAAGCCTCAATCATCATATACCTGTCACCGTAACGCTTGAAACCATCAACTGCCGCTGCGGCCAAAAGGTAAGGGATTGACTCAATACCGTCACTCTGCAGTTTTATGTGTGCAAGATTATCAGGAAGCGCCTGAAGCATTCCGGCATTATCGCGCAAAAGAATGGCAAGCAGCAACTTGTAGTTTGCAGTGAGCCAGGTATACCCCCTGCTCTCGGCACTGTTGAGCCCCCTTGCCAGCAAGTCAAGACGTTCGCTCACATCGGGCGCAGTGTTTGCAAGCAGCATTCTTGCATAGATTCTGAGCGCGGGGTCAACACTCTGTTCTATGCCGGTACTCAAATAGCCCAATGTACGCTTTATATCATCAAGCATAGCTAAGTTTGAGAAGTAGCATACCGATACTATTCCAAATTCTATCTTTGCGCGCTCAAAGCGTGCCTTGTCGTTGGCGTCGAGGCGTTCGGCATCCTCATCAATGCGCCTTATTCTCTCAAGCGCCTTTGCACGGTAGTCAAAGAATTCCCTGTTGCCCGAGACACGATAGCATATTGTCATTAGCCCGACATCGGCAACAAGTTTCTCAATCTCGCAGACAGCATCGTCCAGCACTTTCTTGTATAGCGATACTGCAGCAGCGTAGTCCATCTTCATAAGAGCAGAATAGGCCATTGCGTTGGCCGACACCATTGCCTGTTCATGGTTACGGGCAGAGAGGCTGTCAAGCCTCCTTGACAGTTCATCGAGCAATGCAGCATCCCTGTAGCGGGCATCATACACCTGCACGTCCAGCGAATCGCCCATTACAGATGGTTCATCGCCATGACCGTGACCTGCGCACGAAAAGAGCGCAACGCACAGAAGCATTATGTACAGGAATATTCCACGCATAGAAGCCACAAATGTTCTTACATTATCAGATACAAATTTAATGATTTATATTGAATATACACCACTACAAGCAACAAATAACGCTGTGGGTGCGCACCCACAGCGTTATTTGTTGCTTAAATCATCTGTTTCTGTTTCTTGACATAGAGACGCCTTATCCAGAAATAGTACCCGGTAAGCGGCAATGTAGCACCAAGCAGCGCCGCCAGGAACGACAATATACGGCTAAGCCATCCACCCCAGGCACCGGTGTGCAGCGTGTACACCCAACCGCCAATCTTGCTGTCACAGTTACTATCCTTGTAAAGTTCAACGCTCATAATTTCGCCTGTATTCTCGTTGAACATATACTTGTCGGCTGCGCGCATATTGCCATACACTGACTCCCTGACAGACACGCAACCTGCAGAAACAGTCATTGTCTCATAGCGCGACACGTGCCCCTCTACATTTTCAAGTGCTTTTTGCCAGTTGCAGAAAGGCGAATCACCCACAGATGTATTTACAGGCGTTGCACCGCTGTTACCATCAGCAATAGCGGTTGCACCGCTTTGGGCATCGACCATTGTTGCTGCAGAGACAGCGTCAACATCGGTAATGGAAACCGCCGTTCCCTCATCAACATATTTTGCATTGGCTACATTGGTAGCGGCAGTTACCGCATCTGCGTTCCACAGGACAACGCTGCCGTGCTCTGCCGTTGCACTGCCTCTCTCTCCGGCACTCTTTGCACAAACAGGCAACGTACACTCCCTGCAAATGCCCGGACACACCAGAGCCTCAGCGACTTCCCGGGATGCTTTGTCAACAACTGCAACACTCCTTTCATTGCCGGCACCGAACAACGAATAGAAACCGTCCTTATACCACTCGAAAGACCATGTCAGGCCGGTCAGTGCCATAGCAAGCAATAGAAGAAGAGCATAGAAGCCACCAGCCACATGCAGGTCGTACCAGAAACGGTTCTTACCCTTTTTAAGTGCTATCTGCAGGCGGTTGCTGAGCATCTTGCGGTTGCGCGGCCACCATACGACAAGGCCTGTCAGCAGTATCGCCACAAAGGCAAGCGTGCTTGCACCCACAATCATCTTGCCCCAGAAGATTGCCCCATCACCGGGATTGCCGTCCATGAGCCAACGGTGCAGGCGAAAGACTGCCTGAAAGAACGGCAGGCGCTCATCCTTGCCAATAACCTCACCAGTATACTGGTTTACATAAACTGCCGCTTTCTTAGGCTTTGAAAGGTTTACCTTATAGGCCTCATCGGGCGAGGCAGACACCACAACACCCTTGACTTCAACATCGGCAGGCAATGTCGCATCCACCTTGTCGGCAATGATATTCAACGGTAACGCCGCTCCAACGGGAGCAACTGTTGTTATATTTCCCCTGCACAACGAGGTGATTTCCTCTTCAAACACTAGCAAGGCACCTGTGAAACAGGTGATTGTTATTACAATGCCGAACGGCACCGATAACCACAAGTGGAGTTTACTGAAAATTTTTCTCATAACAGTTTATTTTACAGCCTCAACAGTGTATCCTTTGGCACGCAACAGTTCAAGAACGCCCTTCTCACCAGGCAAGTGGGCTGCGCCAACTACAAATAATGTCGGGGCGAAGATAATAAAAATAGGTTACAATAATGTTCAAAAGGTGATTGCAAATATTAAGAAAACTTAAATAAAAAGTAAAAATGGACAATGTCGCACTGAAGAGACGTAACTTTGTCAAAAATATTCAAGCATCTATTTATGAAAAAAATAAAGAATCCCTGGATTGATTTGACCGACAAAGGTTACAACTGTTTCGCTTGCGCTCCTAACAATCCTTACGGGCTGAAGATGGAGTTCTACGAGGATGGCGAAGATATTGTATCATTATGGACTCCCGACAGCAACTATCAGGGATGGCTCAACACCCTGCATGGCGGCATTCAGGCAACGCTGCTCGACGAACTCGGAGGCTGGATTATAGCCCGCAAGTTCCAAACATCGGGCATGACAACCAGTCTGAACATGAAATACAGAAAGCCAATCCCCACCGGAGAGAACATAACACTTGAGATACGAGGCCACGTGAAAGAGGTGAAACGTATGTTCGTTTTCATTGAGGCCGAAATAATTTATGACGGCGAAGTGCGTTCAAGTGCAGAGATGACCTACTACACATTCCCCAAGGATATCGCCGAGAAGGATTTTATGTTCAACGGCTGCGAGGTTGAAGAGTAAATCGCCCAGGAACTACTCTTCAAGGAACCCGACAAAGCGCTCAAGCTGCTTTGAGAAGGAGAATGCGTCACGTGATGCATTCAGGCAGTTTACAGAATAGGCCGAATACTGTGCTGGCGACATATCAACAAAAGCGCGGATATTCTTTTCAAGAGCCTTGTAGTCACCATACTCTGACACAAGACCAAAACCGCACTCCTCGACAATGCGGGCGCCTTCGCCGTTTCCACTGAAAAGTATGGGAATGCCGGCAGGCAACAAGTCAAAAATCTTTGAAGGCACAGCGCCATGAATGGCTGCAGCAAGCGGTATTATAGAGAGATGATACTTCTTCAGTTCTTCATTAATCTGCTGCTTTGAGACGTAGCCATGATACCATATATTCCGGTCGCCACTCTCTATATACTCCTGTATCTGTTCTACCTGGTTACCCCCTCCATAAAGATGCATTTCAACACCAAGCGCCTTGAAATCGACCGACTTGAGCAACGACAGCATATCCTGTGCAACACCAAACAGGCCGGCATATACAATTTTCAGCACACCACCCTTCTCTTTCGCTGCCGACAAGTGGTTATCGTCGGGCTGAAGATTACGGTACAAGAACGCTTTTTTACCCGGGAACATAGACTGAATATGCTCTACAATCTCCTGTGATTGCCCCATTACAGAACCGGCATTCCTGTATATATACTTTTCGAACCGGCTCAAAGCCTTGAAAGAGAGACTTCCTTTGCGTACAAAGCCCAGTTCCACAGCCGACCCCGGCCACAAATCAGAGACGTTAAGAACAACCTTTTTGCCAAAGAGTTTCTTGAACAGCGTAATAGCCGAGACTGCAACCAGGATGGGAGGGGACTGGATTATCACGCGGTCATAACTTTTAATCAACCTGCGTTTGAAAGCAAACGACCACATTGTAATTGCGTAGGCCGTCATTGCAAGCACTCGCTTGAACGGATTCTTTGAGACTGTTGCGTATGTCCAATAACGATAAACGTTTATACCGTCAATCTGCTCTTTCATTGAATAACAGCCGCGATAGCCGTCAAAAATTTTTCCCTTTGGATAATTGGGCAAACAAGTAAGTACGTCAACATCCACCCCCGAGGCCTTAAGCCCCCTGGCAAGATTGGTTATGCGGCTTGGAGCCGCTCCCAATTCGGGTTCGTAATAGAACGAGACGATGAGTACCTTCACTGTATTAATCTGAATTTGGTTTGCATTACCCTAAAAGAACGCATATTCTCAAAGGCACGCAAAGTTAAAAACATTATGCAAGAAAAAAAATAAAACAGCGTTATTTATATCTACAATACAAAATAACAGCCTATCTTTGCGATAACACAATACAAAAAACAATATGAATTTTGCGTTGAAATGGCTATTCCCCCTTTTGATGCTTGCGTTTCCAGCGCAAGCACAGAAAAGCGAATGGGGAAAAATAAGATATGAGGTGCAGGCCGAAGCCATTGTCTCGACGGGAGAACATGCCCCGTTCTGGTTGACAAGCAACAGGCAGGGACTCTCCTCACTGAAGAACAACAATACAGCGCTGAGTGCCGGGCTGTTCCGCGATTTTGACAAGAAACGTGGATTCACCTGGGCATACGGAGCAGAAATTGCCGGCACATGGAATCACCCGGCGCCATTCTATATACAGCAGTTGTATGCCGACATAAAATACAGTTGCTGGGAGTTGAGCGTTGGCAGTAAGGAGCGTTGGTCCGAGGGCAAACACCCGGAGTTAAGTGGCGGCGGCCTTACTTTCTCACCCAATGCCCGCCCCATCCCACAAGTCCGTTTCGGCATAAATGAATACACCACTGCACGCTGGCTGTTCAACGAGTGGGTACACGTAAAGGGACACTTCAGTTACGGCCGGCAGACCGACGACAACTTTCAGCGCACATATATGAAAAATGCCCCAATTGGGAGCAGATATGCAGAGAATGTACTTTTTCACGAAAAGACTGCATTTCTGAAGATTGGCAAACAGAGCAAGACACCATTCTCAATAGAGATGGGTGTTGAGATGTACACCCAGTTCGGTGGGCGCGTGTGGGAGAAAAGGGCCGAGGGGGATGTTGTATGTCACGAACTGCCACACTCGTATTTGGAATATCTGAAGGCATTCATTCCGCTGGCCGGCGGCAGCGAATCGACAGAGATGGACCAGACAAACATAAACGGTAACGTGTTTGGCAGCCTTCACCTGGCACTCGGTTACAAAACAGAGAACTGGAGGATAAAAGCATATTATGAGCACTATTACGAGGACCACTCGGGGCTTTTTGGACTTGACTACCACTACAATCGCCAAGGAGAGAAGACCTGGATAACATACCTTCCCTGGCGAGATGGACTTTTTGGCCTGGAACTGACAGTTCCCAAGAACAGGGTAATAGATACTGTGGTGTATGAATTCATCACCTCACGCGACCAGAGCGGACCGATATTGCAGAACCCGGCTGGCGATATGATGGGGCAAGCCGGCGGCAAAGACTGGTACTACACGCACAGTTACTACCAATCGTGGCAACATTGGGGGATGTCAATGTGTAACCCACATTTCTTGTCACCATTCTACAACAAACTGCCCAATATGACAATGCCATATTCACGTTTACGCTCACATCATTTGGCTTTCAATGGCACACCTTGCGAGCAACTTGAATACCGTCTCATTGCATCCTGGACAAAGCACTGGGGCTCATACGAAGACCCGCTACCAGAGCCTCTTACCCAGTTGAGTACAATGGCTGAAGTGGTTTACACTCCAAAGAAACTGAAAGGATGGAGTTTTACCGGAGCACTCGCATACGACCACAGCCGACTTATCGGCAACAATTTCGGTGGTATGCTATCCATTTGCAAAGAGGGATGGCTGAGCAACAAATAACGGAAAAACAAAAAAAGATGAAACGATATATATACGGGCTGCTGATGCTACTGACTATAATAGCGACATCGTCATGCGAGAGTTATCTCATCAATGGCGATTTGGACGGGTTCTGGCAAGTATCAAGCATTGAGAACAAGGAGACTGGCGATATAAAATATTGCCAGGGCGACACTTATTACTCATTCCAACGGGAATTGGTATTGGTGTCGTATGTATCGTCAAACATTCCTGCCGGACAGATGAAAGAGAATTATATTGCCCATTTCAGTCATGAGAACGATTCCATCCACATGACTGATTTCCGCATCTATCTTGACAGGAACGGCAAACAAGCCCCACTTTCAAAACTTGAAAAGTTTGGTTTGCTTGAGATATACAATTCGTTTAAGGTTGAAAAACTGAACAGCAGGTCTATGGTGCTGAGTTCGGAGAAGGCACGTATTGTAATGAAGAAACATTAAGCGGTTATTCTCCATTATTTAAATTCACCGATTATTGTATGCAATCTATTCGAAAAAGTGACTTGAATGCATACTGTAGGCTGCAAGACATTGTACTCTTTTGCTATTTCCTCTTTTATTAATTGTATTGAGGCTTGACCATTGAATATAAAAACAGCCCTATCAGTAACGACACGATTATTTTCAACACTTATTATCTTCACATCTGGAGATAAATGGAAATAGGCATCTGCAATCGATGAAACATTTCCTTCTACCACATCTACAACCTCCATTGTATCATTCTTGCATAGAAAACTACGACGATAACAGATTCCTTTGTCACTATACCCATCATGCCATAGAGTAAAGCACTCCGGTCCATCATCCTCAACAACTAAATTTGCTCGCTGCGCACAACGGAAAGCGCCCCAAACTTTTGAAGAGTTTTCACTATCTATCACGACAGTATTATGAGCACGCGTAGAACGTTCGTAATCCCTGCGGCAGCCGGCGTTATATGTGGATATTCCTGTATCGACCAACAATTCACGACCTTTTGCCCAAATCAAGAATGTTGAGCTATCAGCATGAGCATGTCCAAGATTATAAGAAACGCCAAGTGGAGCCATATCAAGGATTGCTTCATAATCAGTGCGCACAACATGTCGATATCCGCAGTCACTCAAAGGAGCACATTCCCATTGCAATCCTAAAAGTCCGGCATACTCGCGTAGTTGGTCTGGTTGCAAGGCTACGCCGTTTGCAGAGTCGTTGAGTAATGGCAGACGGTCACCGGATACAACAATAGATTCAAGCCAAGACAACATATGAGAAGCCTTTTCTGCACAAAGATTTCTCAGCGTCAAAAATCCATCAAAAGATTTACCATCAACTCCACATAATAGGTTATAGCAATCTAGCAGACGTTCAAGAATAATGCAATGATACATAGGACTCAATTCATAATGAGCACCATCAGCAAGTATCTGTTCGTTCAACTGGTGACTTACTATACGTTTTGCTTTTTTCCAAAAAGTCTTGTCGTTAAAATATACAGCAGCGAACAATAATGAAAAACCGTCTTCTAGATAATGATTTGCCAACAAATGACGTTCTGTACGTCTATAGAGGATTCTATATTGGGAATAAAGAGAAGTATCAATATCTCTGTGCTGTTCATCAGACAACTTATCCCAATACAACGACACAAATTTTATCCAATTTATTCCACGTAAGGAAATTGGGTAAGGATCTGTTGCAATTTTGTTGTATGAAATATCATTTATAAATCGTTCTATCCACTCCACGCCTTCTGTGAAATTCATTGATGGTTGCAATATAAAATCCATATAATTGAGATTATACCGCCATAAATCACCTAACGAACAATCATCCCACACACCCACGAAACGATGTGTCAAATTCAAGAATTCAAATATATTATCGCCCTTATACGAATTTCTCTTTCTGGGTAAAGAGATGAATTTAAGATGATTACCATTCTTATAGAAATTATATTTCTCCTTTATACCAAACAGAGCACGCAGTCGCGCACATCCTTTATAATATATCTGAAAATAGATTTGCTCCATTTTCAGATACTTAATCGTATGATAATACCTTGACAATGACATAAAGCAAGAATCAACTTAATGATGAGTAAATACGCAGAATCTCATCTTCGACACAGACTTCTGGAGTATATGACACACGCAATTTGCGCAACAACAAGGTGTAAGTCTTATCAAACAAGTCCTCTGCATCACCGGTTCTATACAGCACTGCCTCTTTGGGTCTTGTACAGACATCACTGGCAACTACAGGAGTTCCAAACTGTAAAGCTTCCTTAACAGAAACACCTTCCATATCAGACATTGTTGGACGTAGAAAAACATCTGTAGCCGACCAGACTTCAAAACCATTTACAGAAGGGGTTATCGCAAACAAGAAATGCCGTTCTAATCCAAGTTCTTTAATTTTTGCAATACAATGATTGTAATATTCATGATTAAAGATGTCAGATACACAGAAAACCAGTCCTACGTCCAACCCCTTCTCATGCACCAACCTGTCCATTAAATATATCAACTGATCAAGACCATACAAATCTCCAAAAAACTCGTTCTTTATAATTCTACTTGCATTGGCAGACAAATTATAGGTATGTCTGGAGAGGAATTCTGCAATATCCTTAGTTAAGCCCTTAAGTTCATCCTTACCAGGTGAAATATAAGTAGGAAGAAGTACTATTTTTGTATCATCTATATCAAACTTTTCGCGTAATAGAGGAGTGTATGTAGGGTCATTATATATTACATATTTAACACGTTGAAACAAGCGATTGACAATTCTCCGTTTCCATCCATTCAACATTACCAGTCTACGGTTATGCAAAGTCATTATTATATCATGTCGCCATCCGAAAAGATAGAGCAACAACAGTAACTTAAAGTTGGTAAATTGAGAATGGATAAGCCTTTTTGAGACAAACAACAACTTAAGGAATTCAATCAGTTTATTCTTGACATCAACTATATAACCGCATCCACTTTTTGAGGCAGCAAAATTTCGCATAATGATATGCTCATCCTTTGCATGAAGTTTGTCAATTAAACGTTTACAGTATACAGAAATACCCCCTGTTGGAGGAGGCGCAAAACCCCAGATCTCTTTTTTCATCTTTTTTTAAAATAATCATTACGAATAACCAATGACTCAAAATCCTCACGAGTAACCCGGTCTTTTTTACCTGCATCAACAAACAAACTGCGCATCATTCTCCATGCCAATGCAAGCGACCGGTTTACCATATAAAAATGACGCATACATAAAGGTATATTCAGGATTTTCCAAAATGTGTAGAAAAGCACAGACTTATGCAGACGTACATCAATAAAACGGTTCAGATAGTGCAGATAAAGTTTCCCTGGACGGTTCATCCTGTTGCCCGAAGCGCCAACCTTGTGATAGATAAGCGAATCAAGCACACATACCATGTGAACATTTCTTTTATGCATACGCATAGAGAATTCGAAATCCTCCTCGCCGAAGAAAAAACGTTCTGTGAGCAGATGTCCATGCTCATCCAACAGTTCCGGATAAAAGAACAGCGCGCATCCCGTTACAAACGAGATGTCAATATGCTCCCTCTCTTTGACAGCGAAGTCGTGACATCCGGCATAAAAATATTTGCGGAACCCGAAGAAGAGCCTACCGCCGCAATTCCATATTTTATGTTTGTCGTAGTAATAATTTATCTTTGGGGTCAGTACACGATAACGGGGGTGACGTGCCGAGAACTCCTGCAAACGAACAAGGAAATCGGGCAACACCTCTGTGTCATTGTTAAGCAACAGATAACTATCAGGTGACATTCTGGCAGCAATTTCCAGTCCTTTATTGTTTCCCATTGCAAAACCATAGTTCCTGTCTAGTGCAACCAAGCGGACATCCACTTCGCCGTGCTCGTCAATCCATGATTGGATACGGGAGACTGAGTCGTCGGCAGAGCCATTGTCCACTACGTACACTACAAAATCACCATCCGCATCGGCCAATGATTTCAAGCATGCCAACGTGTCGTCAGCACCATTCCAATTCAATATTATAATTGCCGTCATTTGTGTTCATTTATTCGGTTTAGACAAAAAAGGCACAGACAGAACAACAGTATCTCGGACAATGACATTGCCCATGCCGCAGCCATAATCCCCCAACAAGGAGCGCATATCAACATGAATATTACACTGAACAGACCGGTAATCAGCACCGAGCGGAAAAACTGGGCCTGGCCATCCATATTGACAAGCCCCACAATTCCTACAAGATAGTTTATCTCGCCAAACAGTATGACAAGGGTCATAATGCGTATAAGCGGAACTGTTGCAACGAACTCGCTACCGCAAAGGATTTCTGAAATAAGCGGTGCAAAAAGATACACACCGATGGTCACAACTACAACAACAGCGGTGAATGGAAGAGAAATCTTGCGCAAAAGACGTGTATTATCCTTTACAGACTCACCTTTGAAGCGATGACTCAAATGCGGGAACAACGCCTGTGCTGCAGGTGAAATAATGGACTGGAAGCCCTTTATTACCTTTTCTGCCGCAGAATATATACCAACTAAATCATCAGAAACAAACTGCTTGAGTATTATTACATTTGCATTGCGATAAAGATTCATGCCGAATGTAGAACCGAATACAGCACTACCATCCTTGAATTGGGAGATTATGTCACTGAGCGTTGTAAGGCGAAAGTTTATGTTGAACTGAGAACGAACCAATACAAGGCTAAGCAAACCGGCCAGCATATATCCAAAGGAGTTGAGCAGAATGAGCAAACAATAATCATCGCTTGTGCGCACGACAATGAATATAAGTATGGTAAAAAGAATCTTTGACGAAGCATTCACGATGGTCATATACTTCATTTTCTCCATTCCCTGAAAAAGCCACACCGGCGTAAAGATATCACCAACAACCATACCCAAGCCATAAATGAACATAAGCACACCTACATCGTCCTTGAATACAAGACGGGAGAATAGCAACAAAAGAGCCGACAATAGAACTGCAATAATCCCTTTACAAGCAATTACGGCATTATATATGCGTGAAACAGCCTGCACATCATCCCTGCATTGAGCAATCTGCTTTGTTGCCGAGAAGTTAAAGCCGTAAGTACTGAAGAGTATAACATACTGCAAGACCACATACACATACGAATAGGCGCCATAATTAGCCTTGCCCACCGTATACAGAATATACGGCAGTGTCACCAATGGCAACAGCACATTCAACGCATTCAGGATTGAAAGCGAGAAAAAGTTCTCAATTATTTGCCTGTATTGTGAAATCCTCATCGTTAGAAAGCAATTATCACATCTCTATCATTCTCTATGTAATTCTCACGCGCATTGTTTATCTCTGGATTCAGGATTGAAGAATATGGATAGTACCTGATTCCAAAACGGGTATTTGGATAGACTTTTGAAGTATCCTTCAGATAATAGTATGAATAGTTATAAAAAACCAACATTAACGATAGCAATACAACCACTGACGACACCTGAAAATCCCTCAAATTCAATTTGGTTACAAAGTAATATGCAGTATGCACCGTAAATATCAATATGAAAGGTACAAAATAATTTATCAGACGTGAAAAGCCCTCGTAAGGCATAGACAAGGCATAGGGGGCAACTGCTAAAGAAACAATAAAAGTAAAATCAACATAAACATTGCTATATATATCCTTGAAACGGCTTCTTATAAACATCATACCAAGCAACGGCAAATACTGCAACATCTGGAACAACATACCCATAATGCTTCTTTGGTCATCCAAATATTTCTCAGCAAGAATTGTAATCGTTTCGTTAACGCTCAACAACTGCAAAATCAATACCGGAATGTTGACAACAGTTGTCAGCGCCAAAATGGAGAGCAGTATTATTATTTGCATTATAAAGGACGGTTTCTTGAAAAGTAGTTTGCCCAATGGGAAAAAGAGCATTATGACAGCCGAGAAATGTATGCTGATTGCCACTATACACCCCAAATAGTAAAAAAGCCATCTTTTTTCTAACAGAAATCCGGTTATTAGCAACAATACACATATACAAAGAGCCTCACGCATAATCTCCATATTGAAGTAGCAATAGAAGCCTATGTAGTATAAAAGAATTACAGAAAAATAATATTGTGGTGAATATTTCTTGAAAAACCAGAAAAACACAGAGTTGACAATTACCGACTGAATTATCTGAAGCACCCAGAACTCTCCGCTCAAACTCTTTGCGACAGATGCATACACATACCACAGAGGGTTATACAAAGCCTCTTCAAAGTCAAAATATTCGAGTTCATCCATTGCCGGCCACTCATTGTACATAGACATATACATTAGAGTATCGCCACCCAACCTGTAACGCAAGCCGGCAAGGAGTATGAGCACAACAAGATTAAGGTAGTACCATTTGTTCTCGCCACCACTCTTGGCCATCCAGTCATACTTAATAACCGGTATCAAAAGCAATATAAAGACCAACAGGTATATCATTCCTCGCTTTTTCTTCTGATTTTACGCCAAGCAGAACGTATTGGAGCCTTAAGCAGCACATATGCTACAGCGAATACCACGCCAAAAAAACCATATAGCATTATCTTCATCATTTTACCCATTGATGAAGGGATGGCAGGAACTGCTGCGGGTTTCAATGTCACAAACACAGGTGTCTTCTCCTGGACCTTTGCCCTTGCTAACTGAAGTTGTTGGGCCCATTGTGTATGGAGTGCCGTTTTCAGGTCCTTATCTGCCATCAGTCTCTCTTTCTCTATAATGACATATTCATTTATGACATTTCTATTACAGCTAACAAAATCGGCATACCGCTGTTGCGATACGTCAAGACTATCCTTAGCCTCCAAATACATTCTTTCAATATAAAGGCAATCATCAATAGCTTTCTTTGTTCTGTACTGCGTGATCTCCTGTTGCAGGCGGTTCATAATAGTGTCGACCATTGCTGCCGCAACGCGAGGATCTCTATCTACAAATGACAAGGTAATGACATCAGTCTTCTTATCAACAAAGATACCTATAGCCGAATTCAAATTCTCAACCAGATTCATCTGTCGCTTTGTAAGAAGATAGGGATCAAGCACAGCACTCTCTGGACCTTCTGGTGAAGATGAGAAAAACCCTATCAACCAATTTTTTGCCTTTATAGGAAACAACTTGACATCATCAATCCAAGTTTTCTTTCGATAATGTTTCAAATATGCATAATATGTAGTATCGACAGTTCCATCAATGCTAGCAACCCTGACATCGAATAATGAAGTCAGGAATGGCAATGAACTGATAACATCGGGGTATAATAATGGATAAATTGCATCACCGCTTTCTCCCACATTCAAATTAAAGCCGGCCATTGATGCCAAAGCGCCAAGACCAGACACTCCTGAGGGTCCCGAGGTCTCAGGAGCCACAACTATTTCTGCGGTATACTCCTTTACTGTAGAAACGGCTATCAGCAGTCCAAAAAGAGAAAAGCACATTGCCACAACAAATATGAACTTCCATTTGTCCATTATCTGGCCTATCATCTTTAGCAAATCGGCCTCTTTTATCAATTTTCTCTTAACTTCCATTTTTGTAAGTTTACCCAGTTAAAGTTTATTACTTCAACAGATTTACAATTGTCACAACCATTGTTGCAATAGACACCAGCGAAGAGCCTATAGTCACAATTTCGGCAGTTGACAATTTCTTCTTTAAGTTCTTTGCCGGCACAACAATTTCCATGCCGGGCTGTATGTCACTGCTTGAGAATTTCGAAATCTTCTTCACGCCACCGTTCATATATATGGCGTACACGCCATTCTTCTTTGCCCTGTCGGCATAACCACCGGCGTGCTTTATGTAGTAACTCAACTTCTTGCCATCAGTGTATGTCACTGTAATCGGATAACGCACCTCGCCGCTGATTTTCACCGTTGCGGCATATTCGGGCACTGTAAGCCTGTCTCCCTCGCGCAGCACAATGTCGGCGCTGCTACCAGGATTCTCTACTGCTTTTTTCAAGTCAACATCAAGCAGATAGAAATCTTCAGACGCTGCATTTATGTTAATCAGAGAGTCGGTAATAGCCATATCAAAGGTCTTGTCGGAGCGCAAAGCATCCTCATAAATCTGTTTCTGAGACTGCTTTATCATATTATCACGCTGCATCTTCTCCTCTTCAGACATCTTGCGGTAGAGACGCGCGCCCTGCGGGTAGGATGAAGCAGCAAAGCCACCAGCATCCTCTATCAAATCGCTCAGACGGTAATCGCGGCTGTGCATCGCATAATCACCCATGAAATTCACTGCACCCTCAACTGTCACGCTCTTAATGAGATTGTTGACAGGACTCTTGCGCACGTGCACCTCGTCAAATGGAACCAGTTCAAAACCGGGTGTCCCATCAATAACAAAGCCATCCTTCAAGGCAAAACAGAACACCTCAGTGATTGTATCGCAACTCTCAAGCGATTTTGGGTCATAGACCCTGCGATAGACATCTATTTTAGCTGTAGAGGCAACATTTGTCAAGCCGCCGGCCTGCAGTACAAAGTCCTCAAGTGTCGTATTCTCGGCATATTCATATACACCGGGATAATTTACCTCGCCTGAAATCTTCAAGGTCTCCTGGCCGCGCATCTCATTCATAGATGGAACGAAAAGGACATCCTCCTTGCGAAGTTCAATATCGGGCGATGTACCGTTCATAATGCCCTCAAGATTTACGGCAAGAACCTCCAGTCGCCTGTCGGCCTTGCGGCGGTGCATCACGACACGCGGCAGGAATGCATCCTCGCACAGGCCATCGGCTGCTTCAATAAGATCAAGGACGGTATTTATACCGCCGCCCATCTGATAGAGACCAGGATGGAACACGGCACCCTTTATCTCAACCATATTTGAGAATCGAGGAATTATTGAGTCAACATAAACCGAGTCGCCATCAACAAGATTAAAAGCGCCGAAACTGCTCTTTTCAACAGTGTGTATTGAGTACTCCCTGCCATTCTTGCGCACCACCCGTATATTCTTGTCATAGGCATCGCCGGTGAGACCACCTGTGTACGAAAGCAACTTTGCAAGCGTCTCATCCTTCTTCATCTCGTACTTCATTGGGCGTTTTACCTTACCCTGTATGTTGACAATTGCATTGTATGGCCCTACAACAATGAGGTCGTTGTCCTGCAAGCGGATGTTCCCAGCATTGTTGCCATTCATTATGTAGTCATAGACGTCAATCCTGGAGACAGACTTTCCGTTCCTGTAGACATTTATCTCGCGCAAGGAGCCCAAGTCACTTATGCCCCCGGCCATATACAGGGCATTGAAAAGTGTCGAGAATGCGCTCAGCGTATATGAACCCGGCGCAACCACCTCGCCCACAATCTCCACTTTTACATTGCGTATCTCGCCGATAGAAAGAGAGATTGATGAGCCGCTATAATATTCATTCAGCACGCTATTGACATGCTCGCCGGCTTTGGCAACTGTAAGACCTGCCAGTTTCACCCTGCCGACACCCTCTACCACAACAAAGCCCTCGGGAGAGATTATGTTGTCGAATGTCATCTGCGAAGCACCCCAGACATCAATGATTACCTGGTCACCTGCACCAAGAATGTAATCGGCGGGGGCCGGTATGTTCATCGCCGGCTCAAATGTCAACAGTTCGTTATTGAACAGGTTGCGGCCGAAGACCTCAATTTCATCCTTAAGATGATTCTTGTAATACATCACAGAATCAAGGTCAAGAAATGCCATATTCTTCTGCATTTCCGACTGTGCTTCCTTTGCTTTATCCTTCTGAGATTTCTGCTTGGCGTTCTTCTCCTCCTTTGAAACCACAAAATTGCCATCCGTCTCCTTTCCGTTCCTCAAGCGGCTATTCTTCTCGCCCTTACCCACGATATCAACAGCGCCAAGCCCATTCTGCTCCTGTTCATACTTTTCCTTTATCCTACGGATTTGGGCCGGTGTTGCACCCTGTTGCAACAGTTTACGGGCAATGTCAGCCTCATCGGCGCCACGTTCCTTCTCGGCCATGATAATTCTAACAACCTGGTCATCAGATACAGTTTGCGCTGTCACCCACTGTAGCGAGAATGACAACGCAATTGCAAATATAATCTTCTTTATCATTTGAATCAGAATTTTTTACCGTTCACAATATACACAAATGTAGTAAATATCAACTTCAAATCGAGCCACAAGGAGCGTTTCTGCAGATACTCGAGATCCATTTCCAGACGCTTGAGCATCTTCTCCATCGTATCGGTATAGCCATTATGCAGCGTAGCCATCGAGGTCAAGCCCGGACGAATCATATACAGATAGTCATAGTTTGGATTCTCCAGCCTGATTTTCTCTATGAAATAGCGGCGTTCGGGCCTGGGGCCCACGAACGACATATCCCCTTTAAGGACATTCACCAACTGTGGAAGTTCGTCAAGATGATGCTCGCGCAGGAACTTGCCTATTCTTGTCAGGCGCTCATCATTGGTCTTCGCCAACTGAGGCTCACCATCACTTTCCGAATCGGCACGCATTGTCCTGAATTTCAGAATATTGAACGTTTTTCCTTTATAGCCGATTCTCTCCTGCTTAAAAAAAACACTACCATCGCCTTGCCAAAGCAGCATAATTGCAACTACAAGAAAAACAGGGGACAATATTATTAATGCAAGTAATGAACAGGTGAAATCAAAAACACGTTTTACTATACGCTCAAACATATTCATTCCGTCACGTATATCCAAAGCCATTGATTTTTCATCCATAATAGACAACGGTTATTTTTTATAATAACTCTCTTTTGTTTCGAATATTGTGTTAATAGTCAAATAAATTTCATCTCACAAAAAAATGCCGCCATAGACGGCATTAAGGAACTGCAGCAGCCCTTTTATCTTGCAAAAATAGATAAAAAAACGAATTTAGCATAATATATCGGTGTAAACATCACCAAAAAGCCACATTTCATCAAACTTTTTCCAGTATAGAGCCCGGATAGTAGAACGAGAGAATCTGTTCACAGGTATATCCCTTTTCACCCATCATTGCTGCACCTATCTGGCACAGCCCGACTCCATGCCCCCAACCGGCACCTTTAAGCACGAAACGGGTACCACTTAAAGAGTCATGTTCCTTGTCCACGACAAAAGCCGAACTATAGAGGTGCGACGTTGATAACCAACGGCGTATCTCAAGTTCCTTGCCAACGGTAACGCTCTTTTTAGAGCCTATTATCCTAAGTTTTACAATGCGCCCCGATGCCCCTCTCTCCACCGGTTGTAACTCCTCTATCACGCCAAAATCAATACCCGAACGCCCGGCCACAAGCGATGAGAGTTCATCCTGTGAATAGACAACTTTCCAACGGTAAAAATCATTCGTTTCGCGGTCGTAGCCGTTGAGTATCTGCGACAGCACCACCTTGTCATTTGTTGAGCAAAAAGAATCTGGGACACTTTCAATCCATGCCCGTGCACCATCCTCAGTGGTCAAATCGGGCAGCAATGTACCATCCATGCAATCCCTGAATGACTGCAGATAGCCATAGTCAACCCCCTCCCAACAAGCAGAGAAACGTTCCGTCACACCGCCACAGCACTTGCTGAAACGTGCATCACACACCTGGCCGTCATATTTGAGAACAACATCCCGCGTCGCCTCTACCGCACGCGCCACATTAGGGTTAAGCGAGCGTGTAATGCCTTGATAGCGTTGACAATGGTCATCGGCACAGAAATCAAAATTCTTGTGGTCCTCCCTTGCATACCAGCGCACAACCTCATCATCATTGCAATGCCCCATCACCGCATTAGTCACAGCGGCAGCCCTGTCAAGTTGCGCATAGAGCCAGCTGCGGGATATTATGGTATGAGCCTTGAGAAATTCCAACGACGATGTCGCCGACATTTCACTCGAAATCACGCTCACCAGGTACTCCTCGACTGCAAGACGGTTTATGGCACGCACCCGGGCATCCTCCACAATCAGACAGAGTTCTCCCCTGAACACCTGGTCCTCGTTACGCTGCCAGTGAAACCCCACGCCAATCACCACATCGTGCAAGCGAAAACTGCAAACAGGCGACAGCGGCCTAAAACAGAGCGATTCATAAAGTGTCCCGTCAAAGCACAATTTACCATCCTTCACGCAAACCTCATTTTCAGCAGGAACCGGTCTGCCGTCAAGCGTAAATTCCCCGATAAAATCGAACTTAATGCTGGGCTTGAGCAGAATGCCAATATCAACTGTCCTCATATCAATTCTTCAGTTTTTCGGCAATAACGGCAGCATCCCCTTCCGAAATTGCCACTTCGCGCAACAGAGCGGCAGCCTCATCGGCTGCAATACCCTC
>JAEIGA010003459.1_pt1 | contig 24730 bp, 31 predicted proteins | sample 9270691 | NCBI WGS metagenome assembly JAEIGA01 (sample SAMN17057246, study PRJNA624740) | gut metagenome | biome: biome; isolation source: fecal sample | host: Bos grunniens | place: China: Xizang | collected 2019
CTCCGTTATTTGTTTGGTTAGCACCAATAGTACCTATACTTGTACCGTTCCTTTTTACTGTTGTTACTCATGCTCAGATAGTTGGTTTGTTATCTAAGTCGTTGTAGTCGTTAGATTTACCTACTGTAGAGATATCTGCATCATTTGCTTTAAGGTCTAATGCTGCTTTTACAACTCTATTTTCTACTGTGTTTGTAGATGTTGCACTTAGTGCTGTATCTGGTTTTCTTAGGAATGTAGTGATATAGTTTAGGTTATTGTTAGTTTTATCTATTTGATAGATTCATACTAATGGTTCTGAACCATAAACATTGAATGTTGTTCATTCGTTACCTAATACGATGTATGATTTACCATCGATAGATAGAGTAGGTGGTACTGTTCAGTTAAATGGTGTTATCATTACCATTGTATTGTCTTTTAGTGTTCACTCTACTATCCATTCTCCTTGTTCTTCACTATATGAGATATGAGCTACTGCAGGTCTGTTAAGTAAGTCATCATATTCTCCAGAATATCATACTGCACTGATTTCACTTCTTAGTTGTGCTATTAGTGCATCTACATCTTCTGAGTAGTATACTTTCTTGAAAGTCCCTGTTCAGTTATCGAAGTAGATTTTACCATCAGCACCACATAGCCATTGTGCATAAGCTCAGCTTGTAGCTTCATAGTGGAGTAGTAATCAATTCTGAGGTCGACCATCACTAGCTTGTACTGTTCCTGTGGTTACTCATACTTCAAAATCATCTGTTACTTTAGCTCAGTTAGCTATCTGTAAGTCACAATAGAGTTCGTTATCATCGTTTACGTGGAGTAGATTATTTTCTGCTCTTAATAAGAGGTTGATTACTTTGTTAGGTGTTACTTCAATAGCTGTACCACCAGTATATCTTTTCTCTCATTCTACAAATTTTGCATTAGCCATTATTGTTGATTATTAATTCTAAAATCTCTTTTATTGATATAGTACATTAGCTGTACTAAGAGTCCTTTCTTTCTTCTTAAAGCTAGTTGTTCTTCATGGTCTTGATTTACTATTACAGCTTTAGATGATTTCTTTTTAGTTGGTTTAGGAATCTCTTGCTGTTCTTCCGATTCATGTTCGTTAATTTCTTTTATCTTACCTTTCAGAATCTCCAGCTTTTTTTCTTTTAGTTCATCCATATTACCTAGATACAACTTTTAAAATATAAACTAAGCAGCAGCTTCAAATGTAGCTGTAATTGTTAAGTCCCCAGTTACACTAGATGGTAATGTACCCCAACTAGAGAATACATATCATTCTCAAGCTGTAGCTGTAACTTCTGTTGCACTTTCTCATTCTCAAACAGTTAATACATTTTCAGCAGCACTAATCTTTGTTCAGTAAGGTGCATTATCAATAGCTGCTACATCTACTGTACCTTTGTCAGTATCATTAGAAACGATAGTAATATCGTATTCGTTTACTGTGCTATCAAATTGTGCTTTGAAGTCAGTCTTTTTATAGATTGGTCATACTGTTGGATTCCATCCACTGAACGTATATGTGTATTGTGCTGTAGCTGCTTTAGTAGGAGTATCTCCTGTATATTCTGGAGTTGCTCATTCATTTATTTTTCAGCTATCTAATACTGTTGTACCATTCATGAATCTGTATGATACCTCATCTCATTCATCCCAACTGAATAGATTAGTAGGTTCATTAGTTAAGTAATACCCAACTGTTTCATCTTCTAATTCTTTCCATACTGGTCAGTATTCTTTTACATCTTCTTTAGTTTGGTCTAATTCTACCCATCCATTTTTCTTGTAGATATAGAGTTTGCTACCATCATCATTAGTCCATACTTGGTATGCTTTTTTATTGTCAGTTTTATCTACTGCCCATACAATTTTTTTGTTATCTGTATCCCATAATCTTTTTAAGTTCATGTTTATAATAAATAAGGAATAAATCTGATTGCTATCTAGCAACCACTTTTAAAATATCTCATGCTGTTCATAGTACCATTGGTCTGTTTAGAGCTTGTAGTTTTCTATTCCAAGGTAGTTCAATTCTACCCTTAGGTCAAAGTTCTACCCAATCAGCTTGTGTTCAGTCATTAGTTTGGTTCTCATCAGTGTAATCTGATACAAGAATTGTACCTACATTGTCTTCACTAGCTGTTAGACATAGTGAGTCATATAAGGCTCAGAAACTATCAGTTATCTTATCATTAGGTGTAATCCTGTCTGATAACTTTGATATTTCTGCACCTATATCTATTGGTAGTTCTTGCCATTCTCATGTCATTACGATTGTTGCAATCATCTCATGTTTCTAATCATATAAATCTTACGTTGATATTCGTTAGCTTCCTCTCATCTTTCCTCGAGTTCTAACTCTTTTGTAACCTTAGCATTTGCTATTCTTTCTAAGTCTTTGTTCTTCCTTTTTTCTTCCTCTAGTTCTTTACTTAGATGATATCTATTACTATCTTCTATGTATTGCTTAGAGTTCTCATATTTAATAACTTGTCATCACTCAAAGATTAAATTTTCATTCTCTCAATAATTCACAATAAACTCTCTATATTTACCTCGTAACTTTGTTTGTCTTTTATTTGTCTTCAGTATTATGTTTCATCTATCACTTACATAAACATACATTACATAGGCATTAATAGTAAAGTGTAATATACTGTGGCTGTAGGAGTATCTAATTCAGTACCTCAATATAATTGATATCTAGGTGTAAATCAGTCTTCTACGTGTATCTTATCTATCATAATACCATCTTTATTCTCACAGTATTCGTTATGTTCTCATATCTCTATACTTGTAACACAGAGATAATCTCAGTCTGGTATATCATACAAACCTAACATAACTTCTTCGTTTCAAGATATGAAGATTTTATCCTTGAATATCCTAGTTTGTTTCGTTAGCTTTTGTTCAATTTCGTTTATTCTTTTCTCTAGTTGAACAATTGCTCAGTTTAATTTCTCTAACGCTGTATTTTGTTTTTCAATATCAGCCTTAGCCTGTTTTATTCATTCACATTGTTTCTTGTTTAATTTTGACTCATATTCTAAGTCTTTTGATAGTTTGTTTATATTATGAGACTGAGACTTAATTTCTGTTAAGAACTCATCTTTATATGAATCAAACCTTTCTCTTAGAATGTATTTGTCAAATTCTTTCTTTAGTTCTTCTACCTTAGCATCATATTTCTTGTAATCGTTGTCCTCATATCAGATTTTTAGAGTAATTGGCTTATCAAATCTTTCATCTTCTATTAAGAACGTAGATTTTCATTTTTTCTCTACTCTTTGTAAATCAAGATAGACTTCTTTTACTTCCATATAATCTCTTAAATGTAAATGATACCTGCATTATACAATAAAGTAGTGTTATCATAAAATTTTTTAGTTTAACACTAATCTGAATTATACTACCAGTGATTTTACAACTAACTAGACAATATGAAAAATATCCGAGAAAGAGTATCAGTAACTAAGCTAGTATTCTTAATTGTTATGGTATGTTTATGTGTATTTACAGGTTATCAATATTGGATAGGACAAGAAATGACTAACAAACTACGAGAGACAGTTGTTACCGCAATTGTTAGTTTTTACTTTTGACAGAAAGTTGGAGAATCTAAAAGAGACCCTTTAATTGATAATGAAGAAACTGATGGATGAAGTAATGAAATACATAAGTAACCCAGAGACTATCGTTAGTCTTATTATCTTTATTTTCTGATTAGGTGCTACATGGAGTAATCTAAACTGAAGAATAAAGAACCTAGAAAAGAAAACTGAAGAAATAGATATCTCTAAGATAGAGACTAAGCTAGCTGAGATATTAGTAGATATCCAGCGAATTAAGATGGAAATGTCTAAAAAAGACAAATAATTTATCTCTTATGAGGTAAGATGCGATGGATAAAGATGTTAATTATAACGATATGACTCTTACTCTTGGTGGCAAGTTATATCGCTTACAGCACTATGTAGATAGGACAGCTGAAGATATACACCATTTGATAGGCAAAAAATACAGACATAAATACAATACAAACGCAGATGTTAATAAGGTTAAGATAAACAGAAGAAAGCATATAGCATTAAACGCTTTCTTTTGAGATAAACAAAGTCCTAGAGAACAATTATTAGAAGTATTTAATCTAGTTAAGCCTGTATTGAGTATTTGAGTTAAACATGAGTTAGAAATAATACTGAATTGTAGTGATGATTTATTTTATACAGAAGAAGTATTACATGGAAATAATAGAAAGAAAAGAAAGTAGAGATAAGAATAATGTATGTAGATATGGATTACAGATAAAATCCTGTAGACAATGCTTATTTGATGCCTTATGTTCTTTACAAGATAACCAACATAAAAATGATTCAAACAAAAACAGAGGAGATGAATGAAAAAAGGATTAGAGAAAGGTTAGAAGAACTAACTAGAGAAATTGTAAGAGTGAATGATAAAATTGATGAAATTGAAAAAAACCTAACGAAACAACCTAGCATTAAGTCGCTTGTAGAAGAACTTGAACAATGGAACAATAAGCTAGAGTATTTAGAAGATGAGAGAAACAAATTTATCAATATACTTAATACAATATGATAGACTTAAAGAATCCAGCGTGGGATATTGAGGATGAGTATGCTTTCTGAGAAGATACTCAGTATATAATCCCTACTATTAAACATGATATTCGACCTAAAGGTAATCAAGGTATGAATACTAAAACTAAATCAGCTTGTACTATGGTATGAGCTGTAAATCAAATCATCAGATTATTCTGATTAGATTTAACTACTGAAGAAACAAATAATATATACTTAGAAGTAGTAGATTATTGCACTAAACTATGATATGTTATAGGTTCTTGATGGTCTACTCCTAAAGCGTGTAATTGTGTAGTTAAATGGTGGAATGAAATAGGTTATGAAAGATATAATAAAGAACAGGTATTCTGGGTACAATTATACTGGAATAATCCAGATGTATTAGAAGCCTTAGATAAGTGACATTTAGTATGATATACTAAGTATGCACAATTCTGAAAAGACCAAGTAGACTGATATGTTTATAGAGATAAATATCCTAAAACCACAGGACATAGATTGAATCTAAAGTGAGTAGAGTATGTAAAATCTACATGATGAGCTGAAAAACAAGATAGTAAATATGGTAGTCAAGATAACTATCACTGAGCTATATGAGAGAACTTCTATATTAAAGATATTAAGACTTACATAAACAACTGAATGTATGGTAATTGCTATCTAATACTCCCTATTAGTTGTCTCTTATCTAGTATAGAAGAAGAAAAGCAAAGAATAGCTTTAATGAAAGCTGTAAACGCTGTAATTGCTGTATTAACATCTACACGATGAGATTTACCAGAAGCATATCAAGAACTGTCAGCTAGTTATGCTGCAGCGTTAAGAGACCAGTATCCAGAAGCAAGAAAGCTAATGAAAGAACAAGATAAGAAAGTATATCAAAGTGTAGTTGATTTCTTAAGTTATGCTTGGAAGTATGCAGGAGAGGAAGAACAGGAGAAATATGCTGAACTTGCTAAATACTTAAGAGAAAAGTTTAAATTGCTGTAGTCTTTGTCATATAGTAAAAAGCACAGGATAAATTCCTGTGTTTTTTAAATTCAGTATTTTAAATAATCTAATATCTCATCAAATCAAGCAGCATTAGATATTCATTGATTAATAATTACTCAAACCAAATGATTCCAAATTCTTTCTAGTCTAATTTCTGTATATAGTTGAATAGCAATAATAACAATAAATCAGATAATAATAATCCACATTATTGTGTTTAATTTCTTATTTAACTTTTCTTCCATAATAAAAAGATAGCAAATAAATGCTATCTCTTTAGTTATATTTTAGATATTTTCAAGCTATTCTTTATCTAAGATAGGTTGCATTCATTTATAGAACTCACTTCATTCTCAGAATAACTGTTCAAAAGATTCATCAAACATAAAATCAATCATGTGATTTAATACCTTTTCTTGAACTGGTCTAGGCCATTTATTAAATTGTTCTTTCAACTCCTTATTTTCATTAAACATCTCTACAAGCCTATCTCAGAAGAAATCGGTTGCTATATCATTTATTACATCTTTATAAGCCATTGTTGTTTGTTACTAAATAAATGAAAGATATTTTTCGTAAGCAGCCTCAGCGTCTAATCCATATTCTTCTCATATCTGTTCAATAGCTCTTTCCTTTGCTCTTTCCCACTTTTGTCTAGCCTTTACTCTATCTTTAGCTTTTAATATGTCTTGTTCCATTTGCTCTATTTTAGTAACTTGTCTTCTTCGATAGTCATCTTTCTTTGTAGCCAATCTGGCAACTTTATTAAGTTCTTCTTTCACTTTCCTTTCATTATCGAGGTCTTTCCATATTCCTTTAGAAGACTTATAAAAATCTTTCATAGTATTATAGTCTTCTTTAGATAATTTTGATTTATTCTTTTCAATATACTTATTTATGTCTGTAAGTTCTTTAAATGTAGTATCTTTATCAACATTAGATAATCTACCCACTATGTTATCAAAAACTTTCTTGTTTGTTTTTCTAGGCTGAATAGAACTGACTTTTAGAGGACTTATACTCTCATACATAGTTTTAGAACTTCACGGTTCTACTTGAAAGTATCTTCAACTATCTTAGCAACTTCTTCTACTTCCTGTGGAGTTTGTGCTAAATCTATCTTTCTATTCAAGTCATCTAACTTGCTTAATAATTTAGGTAATTCAGCTTCCATATCAAGAGAATTATTAATTTTATTTCATACATTAGATGGAATAAATTTAGTAACAAATGCTTTTATTCATCATCAACTAAGCATATTAACAATATCTCCAGCCTTTGCTCATAACTTCTCAATAATGTTTCTTTTCTTAATCTTTTGAGTTAAAGCATTAACTTTTTCAGACATCTTATTTACATAATAGTTAGTATCCATTAACTCATGATAAGCTATATCTAGGTTCTTAGTTGTATCATCTGGTAATAATTCTCTAATATATTCTTTCATAGATTGTCTGTTAGTCTCATACTTCTCTCAGATATCTGAATACTTCCAGCTTCAGTCTTCATTAAATGCTTTTCTTCTAAATTCAACTCAATGCTTCTTTGCTAAATCATTAAGTTCTTTTAGAGTTAATCATTCAGCGTTTAACTTTCATTCCCAATATCACATTTCAGCTAATCATTTCTTATCTCATAGCTTAGTATATAACTTAGTTAAATCATCAATAACATCCTGTGCTGGAGTATATTCTATTGGCTCTTTTACTCAATCAGCGATTTCTTCTACTCTAGAAGTAGTACCAGAATATTTATCATTATACTTACTAAGTTCTTCATCTACTTTCTTAGCTATTTCTGTAGCTTTCTCATCTATTTTATTTCATAAATCTTTATATGTTTTTACATCTTTAGTATCAACACTTTTAAGTGCATTTACAGCTTCTTTCTGTGCTTTAATATCTCATTGTACAATTCTACCTGCTGTTGCTTCAGCTTCTGCTGTATTTTTCTCTAGGTTCTTAACAGCCTTATTTACTTGATAATTTTTAGCAGCAGTTTCTGCTGTATCAATAGCATTATCTAATTGTTTAACTCATTGCTTAACAACCTGTGTCTCTAATCATTTAGCTCATTGCTTAATAGCCTGTTTAGCAACAGCTCATCATCATATTGATAATGGGATATCTGAAAGTCAATCTAATACAGAAAACCAATCTCATAATTCTTGTTTCTGTTCATCACTAAGAGAATTGTACATTTCTTGTACTTTCTCTCATGGTTCACTATTTATTACAGCAGCTGCTACATCAGCTACAGCATCTTTAACAGCTTCTTTTTCTTGGTTAGTTGATAATCATTCAGCTATTCACATTAAACCTCATCATGCTACATCTCATACAACTTGTCAAAGAGTTCAAGCTAATCTACCAAACCATTTAATCTTTTGATAAAGATTAGTATCTAGGTTTTTTCATTCTGGTCAAACTTGGTCTATATAACCCCTATCAACTTGTCGTTGGTTAAATTCATCAGCTCTATTAGGTATATTAGCAATTCATTTACCGACTCAGTATATTCATTCTCATAAAGCTGATATTGCTCTAGCAAAAGGTCAAACTACGCTTGTTTTAGCTTTATCCATAAATGTTTTCTCTGGTTCTTTATCAACTTCAACTGCTGGAGTATTACTCCATCACATAGCTTTCTTCAATTCGTATGGGTCTTGGTCTGAATTAATAAATCAATCAATAATTCAAGCTCTTTGAGGATTCTTCTTCTTATAAGTATCTAGAATTTCTCAGTCAGTCATAGTAGAGAAGTCTTTTCAGTGTTTACTTGCTTCTTCTGAAATCATTTGTGCTACTAATCATGTTCTAGAAGCTAGATTACCTTGTTTCTTAATATTCTCATCATCTGAGTTTATTGATAATGATAGATTGTTTTCCATGTTAGCAAATCTTTGAGAGGTCATTTGCTGGCCTCTCTCAGTATTTAATCTCTGTTTAGTAGAGTTGTATTGTTCTATTGTTTTATCCAATGTCATTGGAGTAAACATACTTTGGTTCTCTCAATTCATAATTTATATGTTATTGATATAAATATACTAATCCCAGTTTTCTTCTGGTAATACTTCGTTAGGGTCTTCTGTTATTTTTTCTGGACTATATAATGCTAGATAATATTGTTGTTTCTTCTCATCATCTTCAGCTCATATCATTTCATCAAATTGTGCTTGAGTAAGCTGAGATTCTCATACGTTCTTCCTAAGTTTATTATAGATTATGAATAGCTGTTTATTAAACTGTTCACTTCACATATCTGAAGCTAAAGCTAATGCTGAGCTACTAATTGCATCTAGTTCTTGATTAGACAATGCTCAGAATGTTGCTCAGTTGTTCTTTAGCTCTACAAGATGATTTAATGTAAAGTTATCTTTAATGTATTTATAATATGAGTTATAGTTAGCAGCATCTCATCTAAAAAATCTATCAATTCATCATGCTACATCTCATATACCTCGAACTTCTTTACCATCATTAATAGCTAATTGTCTTTGAAATTTATTAGCTCATTGACTCATAAGATATTCTACAGCGTTTAACATCATCATAGCTGTTTCATTAGATTTCTGTGAGTTCTTCCATGCCATAGCTTGATTTCTTAAGTCTTCTTCATCTTTAGCTCAGACAGACCTTATGGCTGTATTTAATCTTCATTCAGTATACATTTGTCCTTGTAAGAACTTTGAATAAATATCAGCAAAGTTTTCATTAAATCCAACATTTCAATCAGTTTGAGGATTAGTCTTAGTAGGATTATAATATCAATAAATCTTAGAATTACTTAATGTTGTGCTTCTTACTTCAGCTGTTTCTGTTCATACTCAGTCTTTAACACTTCCATTCCAATCCATGTATTTTAGAGTACCTGTGTTTTCATCTACTCATACAACAATACCTATATGTCAATTCTCTGGCTTAGTAGATGAAGACATTACTACTAAATCTCATTTCTTAGGGATATAATTAGCTTTATCTGTTTCATTACAGATACCTTGTTTTTTAGAATAAGCAGATAAACTACCTAAATCTACTCATATATAAGGTAAGTAGTTCTGTTGTATTCATGCAGCACATTGTGCATTACTTAATTCTCAGTTCTCACATTTCTCTACTAAGTTATCAACGATTCAATCTATCTCTGCTTGAGTTTTGGTTGTAGTTTGGACATCGTTTAAGTGATAATCTCAGTATTTAGCATCAAGTGCAGTCCAATCTAGAGAGATTTGTTGTTGTTTGAAATAATTATCTATAGCTTGTTGTTTTTCTTGATTCCTAATTTGTCTCTCTTTTAAAGAATATTCAGCTTGCCATTTAATGTTATTCCATTCGTTTTGATATCTATTAGCAGCCATATTATATTGGCTTGTTAATGTATTTATTTGGTCTTGAATCTCTTGCTGTTTGTTAGCTTTATAAGCATTAACTAAATACTGTGGAACATCAGATTTAAAAGCAGCTCTAGCTTCTCTATCTATGTTCTTTAATCTTGTTTGTAATTTTGCAATATCTCATTCAATGTTAGACATCTGTTCACTAGCTGTAGTAGCTACTGAATTAGTATTAAGTGTAGAGTTTACTGTACTCATAATCTCTCAAGCATCAGCCATTGAACTTGAGTTATTAAAAGCAAAGCTAGTAATATCATTATCAATAGCACTAGAAGTAGACTTTGTTTGTGAAGTAAAATCGACACTTCATTCTTTAGTAATACTATTGATATTCTTTTGTCATTGTGCTAATTTAATCTCTTTTTGAACTTCAGCGTATTTAGCAGGGTCATATTGCATTAAATCTCTCATACCTTGGTCTCAGTATGGTGTATATCAATTAACAATACTTGTTGCTATATCCTTAGAAGATAATCCTTGTAATGATTTTAAGTTATTAATCCTTTGTCTGTTCACAGCTTGTTCTACACTATAAGCATCATTTAATGTCCTTATAGCTGAGTCTTCTCAGTTAATGTCTGCTGTGTTTTTTCAATACAAGGTTCACTCATTGCTTTTAAGCAAATCTGCTTCCATATTCTTTACAGATGAATTGTTGTCAGCTCAGTTATTATTGTTAGCGTTATTTCAATTTTGATTACCGTTAGAACTGTTGTTTCATCATATTTCTCATAGTCTTTTCCATACTGATGCTATTGTATTGTATCTTTCATTCTCTGTAGAGTTCTGGAATCAAGTTTGATTATTTAAAAAGTCTGCAACATCTTGAATAGATGTCTTACCAGCGTTATATAATGCACTTGCTATTTCATCATTTCTCCTTTGAATATATCCAGCATCTCATGAGTTTACCATCTGTGCTTTTTGTCAATAAGCATAATTAGGATTTAATCACTCTATTGTAGCATTAGGATTATATTCTACAGTAGTATTCTTTGTGTTTTCTCCTTTATACTTTGTGTTCTCTCATCCCCAAAGGTCTGGATTGTTATAGTTTGTTTCTGAAGAATCATCTCAGTAAGCTGATATATTAACATCAGCATTCTTTAATTTCTCTGGTTCAAACTTCCAATTCTGAGTAGTCTCAGTAACAGGTCATTGTTCCTCAACTCTATATGCAATAGGGTCTACTTGTTTAGAGCTTCATGTTCATGCCATTTTCTATTGTTTATAAATTAAATATTTTCTGATGGGTCTATCCACTTAACACTCCAGTAGTTTGAATCTCTTTGGAGTTTTAAATCATTTCATTCTGGTTCTCATGTCTGTTCATTAGCACCTTTATCTTTCATTCTTAGCACTAAGAAATCTCACTTTTTTAAATCTCTTTCCATATATCCAAATGCAGTCATTTTCTGAATTATATCTCAGAGTGTAAACTGCACTGTAATACTACAAGTACCACTACAAGAACCATTAGGGTCTGTTCAACTTGTAGTACCACTAAATGTTCCTGTATATGTCTTTTTAAAGTGTGTATTGTTATCTTCTCTACCTCATTCCCAATCAAATACAGCAACTCATCATTTATAAGGTATTTCTCGTGTTCCCTGTGCGTTCTTCCTATAGATATCTATATAGCAACATACCTTATTAGTAGTTGTCTCTAACAATACTTGTTCTTTATGAATTAGTTGATAATGTCAGTCTTTTTGAATCATACAGCATAAAGGTCAAGCCTGTGATACTATTTCTGTAGGTACTGTGCTATCTGGTACTGTTACGTATTTACCTAAGATTCCAGTGGTTATACTTTGTTCTGGATTTTCTTTCCAATCTGGTTGAAATGTTTGTTTGAATTTATTTGGTAAAGCAACTTCTATTGTGTTAGTTGTGCTTCAATCCATTTTCTCTCACACACACAGCTTTCTACCAGCTTTATCGTTGTAATACTTATTAGTAAATATTAACGTATCTCTTAGCTGTATGAACTGGTCGTATGTACTGTGTGCTTCATTATCATTGATATTGTACTCAGTAGGTTCTACCAGATAATCATAGTTTCAATCTATCTGTTTTCGTGCCATTATTGTATATCTTCAACTAAATTAATTTTATCTTTAGTATGATATCTTATTTCTATTCATCTAACTATTGGTGTAGCTGTCTGTTCTGTACCTCTTGTTATTTTGATACAGTAATTCAGCGTTTGCCAATCAAATCCAAATGCTGATGGCATATTGTTTATAAAGTTGTTTAAAGCATAACTAACTTCTGTTCTTGTAAGAGCATTCTCTTGTGTTAGACTCATTACATGATACCATCAGTCACTACCATCTCAAACAGGATATGTAGAAGTCCAAAGATTATTAGGACTTACATATACATCTATCCATCAGTTAGAATTAGTCCTAGGATTCATTTCATAAGCTAGTCTAATCTCATCTATCATCTTAGTTATACATCATCAGTATTGTCATTCATATTCTCTACTAATCAATACTCACTCTAATTGGTATCAGTCTTTACCTGTGTCGTATATTCTTACTGCGTGACATCAATTAGCATCAGAAAAATATAAGAAGTTAGCACATATACATAATCCTGCAGGTTGTACTGCTGTGCTATTTAACTTCCATTTCATATATCATTTATCGTAAGAGTTAGCTGTATAGTTGAACTTAAATATTCAATAAGCATCAGCTACATAATAGCTTCACATTTGATAAGCTGCATCTATTGAACAAGGTCAAACAAAATAAGGGTCTTTAGTATTTATATCCATTGGTGTTAATCCTGCTCTTTGTTTGAACAATGGAACAGGAACATTACCAACCATTTTATTAAAGTTTACATATCAGTCTGTTCAATCAACACTGGATACATAATAATCAACAGAATTAATAGAGTATACTCTTGTTACCTTTTCTCCTGTTAAATCTATTACGTTGTATACAAATGTATCTCTAAGGTTATTATTACCTTGATAGTAGTATACTTTAGTATTCCATCATTCATCTACAGCCCATACCTTTAGATATTCAAAAGTACAAGTTAGTCATACTATCTTTACTCAAGCCTCAAAATCCATTACCTTTTTCCAACCTGTACTTCATCTGATATTAGATATAGGTCACTGGTCTAATTCTGGATAATATACCCAAAGAGTAGAACCTGCAGCAACTACTAATCTTGTATTGTTATAGTTAAGTATTGCTGTGATATTTCATTCCATGTTTCACAATACATTGTCTTTATTTGATATACTTTCATCAGTTGCTTCTGGATGGTCGAAAGGGAGTAATGTTTCTACACTTCCAGCACCAGTATTATTTACTTTATAGAATCATCCAGCACTTGAAGCATTCCATCATACATATAAACTATCTTGAAATATAGTTGCTCATGCTACATCATAACTTCAGCTTACGCTCATACTTGTTCAGCTTCAACTAATAGTTGAACCATTACAAGATATTCTACTAACTGTTCATCAATTCAACGGTATAGCAAAGACTCAATGTTCTCCAGCACTTACTAATTGACAATCAGAATAACTTGAACTATTTATCACTTTTTGGCTTAGTTTAATACCATGTAATTCATCATCACAATTTATATTTGCTGAGTAGATAAAACTATGCTCTAATCAGTAGTATTGGTCTAATGCTGTTCAATCTGTCCAACTTACCTGTGATATCACTCAGTTTTTCTTTGGTTCTCCTACTGCCATTTATTATATTAATAGTGACTAAAATATGATGTGTTTGCCATTTCTTCTTCTACTGGTCTTTTATCTCTATTAAGTCCATGTATATTATCATACAATGTCTCTTTGAATAACTGATAATACTTATCACTTAATTCTGGATTCTCTGCTTCATAGAGTTTGAAATCTAAGTATCTGTTAATTACATCTAAGAAATACCGTGGTACTCATAATGTATCTTCATTAGTATTGAGACTTACATCCTGTGTGTAAAAATTATACTGTAAATTTATTCCAGCTGTAATATTCTCAGTAGGAGTAGGGAAGATTTTAAATTCTGATTTATTGATAAAAGAGTACCTAGGATTTCTCTTAGATATTCTTCTCCAAATTATTGGAGAACCTTTCTGATATCAACTTTCTTTAATATTATAGTCTGTAAGACTTATAGGCATACATTTTCTATATACAGGGTTTCAGTTTTTATCTTTACATAATGCTACAGTTAATTGTGTAATACTGTAGAAATCTTGTGCGTTATTTAATCAAAATGGTAAACTGTATGTATCTTGTCACGCTACAAGATTAATTGATATGTTTGTAGTCTGTAGATTATTTGCTACATACTCTAAACATATTTTCTGAAATTCGCTATATCACTCATTGTACCATTCTAATAATACATCGTAGTTTACTTGGTTATGTCCTCTTAGCCTTGCTATTCTCCATTTGTTTAATCTGGTTTGTACTGTTGCCATTACTTACTTTTTTTAAAATAAATCAATTTGTTTATTCTATCAGACTGCCATAAGACAGTCTGATATATATAAGCAAACCAACTAGCTCAATGATTCTTGCCATGCGTAGTCTGTTCCTGCTCTTGATTCGATTCTTACGATGAATAAGTCGTTTAGAACAGCACATCCGTACATACATTTCCATCCAACTGTTGCTCTTTGGTTCAATGGGTCTTCAGTTCCTGCAGCACCAAATGGTTTGTAGAAAGTTTGAAGATTTTGAAGTGTTCCAACTCCGTATGCACCATTTCTGAAAGCATATGTAGGGAATACTTGGAATGGGTCTCATTCTTGTGGAGTTACAGTGAATGGTTTTACGTTAGCTGAAATATAAATGTCGTAGTTTACTCATGCAGTTACAAATCCATCTTTAACACCTTTGAAATCTTCGTAGATTAGTTTATTCAACCAAGTATTAGTAGATGATGACTTAGCATAATCTAAGAATACGTTAGGGTGCATAATAATCTTGAATCTTTCTCCAGTTTGTCCTTGTGAAGCAAGGAATGTACAAGCCTTTAGAACTAAGTCTAAGTCCATAGTATCAGCAGCAGTAAGAGTAGCTCTTGAAGTTGCTGAACCTGCGTACATTGCACCAATAGAACTATTAGCAAGAGTGTCTTGGATGTATTCATCAATAAGTCTTCCTGCATTGTTAGCCAATTCTCTACCTTGTGCAGCGATAATTGGAAGTAATGTTTCAACATCCAATACATCTGAGATAATAGAGTAGTCTCCTAATTGTACAGGTACTGCAGTTACTGTTTTAACTACATTAGAGTGTCCATCTGGAGTTACTCATTCTACTAAAGCAGCATCTGATAATGATGTTTTCATTACTCAGAGTCTAGGCCAAGTAATTGACTTGTATCCTTGATGTGATGCTTTCACACCAAATTGCATAAATACAGTGCTAGGTTCTCCATTCTCTAGGAATGATTTTTGAAGTAAGTAAGTTAGGAAATCATTTATGTTTGATACATCGTTAATATTTCCTGATGTCATTACATTTTGTGCAGCTTGTGTGCTTGCATTTGAAATGGCAACTTGCCATCTATCAGCTCAGTTTGTTGTAGCCATGATTATAAATTGTATTAAGCTAAAATATATTTAGCTAATCCAATCTAGTTCTTGTAAAAAGGTTGTGTTTTCGCCCAATTTATCAGTTGTTCACTGTTCATTTCATTAAATTTAGGTCATCCAACCTCTGTTGTTGGATTAGCTCATGCGATAACACTTTTAGCTCATACAGATTCTGTATTTTCAGTTTGAGTAGCAGCCTGTGTATTAGTTTGAACTGTTCAGTTCTGTCCCATATACAAAGAAGCTAAATCATCGATACTTAATGAACTGTATTTGTCAGCAAATGAATCAAAGTCTCATTCGTAACCTTTACTTTTCATCATGTTACCAAAGTAAAGTTTCTTGTCTGCGGCTCTACCTGCAATTTCAGCATCTAATTTTGCTTGAAGCTCAGCCATCTCTTGACTATGTTTCTCTCTCAAAGCAGCATATCAAGATTTCTTCTGTTCTTCAGTGTTATCAAGGTTTTCCATATCAGTCATCTGATAATAAATAGAATTTAAAGTCGTGTAATTCTACAAACACGAATTGATTTAAAGACTTCAACTTGTCTCAATTGATTAGTTTAGAGTCTTGCAACTTCGGACTAGATTATTTGAGAGTATTAATCCCTATTCTTCTTCTACTTTTTCTCATCTCATGATAGCTTCAGCTTTTTGGATAGCTTCCTGTGCTTTCTTGATATCTTCTGGGTCAGCAGTTACTACCTTAGCAAGTCTTTCCATTTCTCACATACCTTGCATAAAAGCTCATAATACCTCATAGAATGAGAATCATTCTGTTTTAGCATTAAAGCAGTTGTCTTTAGCTAAAACGATGATGTTCTTTTCTTGCTTCTCTAATCTAATTTTCATTAGTCTTTTGAGAGCTTCCCATCATGGCATAGCCATAACTTCTTTAATTGCTTCAATTTCTTCATCTGTAGGGTCTTCTTCATTTTTAGTAGCCTCTACAGGTTCTTCTTTAGCTTCAGCATTAGCTTCAGCGTTCATCAATTCTTCTTCAAGTGCCATAGTTAGTTTACTTATTAAATAAAATGGATTTTTTATTCTGAACTATTCGCTGGATTGGTTTCCCTCGATTAGTTTCAAGACAATATTTTACTTGGTCTAAGAACAGTGTTTTATCCATAGGATTAAATCATTCTGTCATTATCGCTATGTCCTCTTTACTTAAGAGTCATATTCACTTGTTATACTTCCTAAGATAATTGTATATCATCTGCCTATAAACCTCTTTCTTATATCTCTTGGCTTTTAATCTAGAGATTTCAGCAACCTTTATCTCCTCTCTATGAGGTTCTTCTTTTAATAAGTCATTTATATCTCTTAGAACTTGCCAAGTCATACTATAATTTCTCAGTTAAAAACGCTTTAAGTTTTTCTATCATTTCCATATTAGCGTGATGTTTCTCTAACCATTCCTTATCTTTCTTATATACATCACTAGTGAATCAGTTATTGATTAGATATTGTCTAATATCAGCAGGTAATTTGAACAAAGGAACTGGTGCAACCTGTGCCTCAAATCTTATTCTACCTACAGGTTTTACAACCTTGCTTCCTCATACATCTCAAATTACTTTCTCATCTTTTTTCTTTCACTTGAGTACATTTACTGCTTTCTCTAATAAAGATGGTGTAATTTCTTCTTCCTCAACGGAACTAACTGGTGTTTCTTCTTCAATTACTTCCTCTTTTATTTCTTCTACCTTTGGTGCTGTCTTTTTAACAGGCTTTTGTCATTTCTTGAATACCATTTGTTAAATATAGAATATAAATCTTAACCCATACCGTTACTAACATTTAGATTCTGCATTCAGCTAACATTTAGGCTATCTTTACCATAGTTGTTAGCTCTGCTTCATTCACTCATTCAAGTTCATGATTCCCAGTTGTTTACAGTATCAAAGTTTATATCAGTAAGTGGGTTTCATTCTTCTCATGCAGCCTTAAAGTCTGTTACTTTAGGCTGTGATGCCATATTCATTTCTTCTGTTCATAGTCATTGACTAACCATATATTGTAAGGCTTGTATTGCTCTGAATTTAGCATCTGTATCATCAGCTTTGTTATAATACCATAGTCTCATCTGTATGTTTGCATTCGCTGGAATATAGATAGATACATCTTGATTAAGTAAGAGTACATCTTGCTTACATTGATATTCTTCCATATTCATCTCTGTTACTGAGTCGATTTCGCTTTCATCTAGTCAATTGTAGTAAGCTATTGCTCTCTGGATGTTTGTTAAGATGAAAGGTGGAGTCTGTGGATTAGATACTAGCATATTGTATTGTTCAATATATGCTGCTTTCTTCTCTTGATAGAGAATGTCCTTTAATATAGGGTCTACTATCATTATTGAGAAGTCTCATCTAATATCTCTTTTAGTTATCTTCTTATATGTTCAGCTTAATCAGTTGTTTACTCTCCTTATCACTTTCTTTGAGCTATTTCTCCAGTGATATAGCATAAATGCTCTATATAATTCAGCAAAGTCTTTAGTTCAGTATGCTAATATTTGATTCTGTAATGATGTAATCATATTAGCATTGATTTTCTGAATCTTAGAAGCTGTTGCTGTATTAGGGTCTGAATTAGCAGACAATCATAAACCTTGTGCTGTAGCATTAGTAAATGATTCAGCTAATGCCTTGTTCTTTATCATTGATAAAGAGTTATATAGGTCTGAACTTATCTGTGTCTGTGGCAATTCATATACCATAGATGAGATAGGCTTTGTGATATCTCTCATCTTAACTGGAAACCATCTATTCTTAATAGACTGGTTCTTTAATGTATTTACATTATTCATAAATACCTGTTCATCGATGAAGATATTACCTCACATTGCCTCTCTAGTTACCTTAATCTTATAGAGATTAAGTAAGAGTTGTTCTGTTCTATGTCAGTCTTCAATAATATTTACTAATGATGTTCCCCACCAGTCTTGAGAGTCATAAGCGAAACCATATACAGCGATAGGGATTACATTATCTGTTTCTGGTACATCATAGATATCTAGAATTTGGTCACACAACATAAGAACTAGATATAGCTTGTTCTCTTGTGTTTCTTCATCATAGATATATGTGTAGTGATAGTGTATTGTGTAATGTCCTGTAGTAGAGTTATAACAAGTAGAGATACTTCTTAAGAAAGCATCTTCTGTTTCTAATCCATTGATATATACATCATAGTTATGTACTATCATTTCTTTGAAATCAGCGTTAGCTGCTACAGGTAATTCTTCTAATTGTTTCCTAGTAATAACTCTATCAAATCAAAAGAATGGATAGTCTTTTACTAGAAGTGAACCATCATTGTATGGATATACAAATCTTGGGTCTATTCTTTGCACTGTAGGGACATTCTTCTTTGCATTAAATCATGTAAATAAGAATACAGCCTTTCAGTATTTACATACATCCTCAATACCCATATATCTATCAAATCCCCAGTTCTCATTTGTATAATCTGTTTTATACATATCAGTGAAGTTTCTAGCTTCCATCTTGTATAATACATCTTCATCTTCCCAGCTTACATCTGGTTCGTTGATGATACAAGTTGCCTGCATTGTTCTTGATGTACTCCAGAATAATTGGCTTCTTAATAATTCATCGTTTCTTTTTGTAGAGTAGATATCTTTTTGAGACATAAAAAGAGAGTTCTTAGACCTGTTAGCCTCGTATCAGTGTCTGTACTCTCACATTATCTTCTGTCTTAATTCATCTGTTAGTTTAACCATTTACCTTACTATTGAAGTTAAATAACTATTTATCATATCATCATCATAATATCTTAGGTAAGGATACATCCTCATTATCATTGTATCTAACAAGTCTGGACTTCTTCATATCCTAGATTTTATCTTCTCCTTAGGTTCTATCCTTGTTTTTCAGTCAATACTTTTTTCATCTATATAGACATTCAACATCTCTTGAGTTAAGATTTCCCAGTCTTTATCTTGGTCTAAGTGTTCCCATTTAATTGCTATCTCTCATCTTTGCACTTTCTCTTGTAATAAGAACGCACATTGTGATTTAAGATTAGCATAGTTCTGCTTAGCACCAGTTTCTAATGGCTTAGAGTTGTTTACAAATCATGTACTGTATGGGATTCAATCAACTACTCATCATCATACTCAGTCAGCATCGATTATTATGTTCCTTGATTCAATCTCGTACTGTTCTTTAATCAGATTTATTGATGTCTTTACTTCTTCTACACTAGATTTGGCATAAGTCCATACTCTTATCCATGTATTTCATCTCCGTAAAGATATTCTTGTCGTATCTTTTCAGAATCTTGCAACATCACAGATTAAAAAGTATTGGTCTCAATGAGATTCATTAGTCTTTAACCTATCTAAGTCTCATTGTTTGAATAATAACCAGCTGTTATCATCAAAGTTCCATTTTCAGTAGAGAAGTCTCTCTTTTACTCTATCACTTGCTCTTTCTAGGTTCTCTATATATCACTTATCTATGAAGTTGTTTGAATATACTAGAGATGGGATAAATATTGCCTTGTCTCAATCTTTATGCTTCACTAGATAATACCTTTCATATCCGTGTCATGGATTAGGGTTAAATGTCTCTAAGACTTTACCTGTAATTCCATATTTAGAGTTCATAAATCTTCATACTCTGGTTTGTAATATCTCTATTCAATCCAGAGGACATTCAGCACTTTCTTCTACAAAAGCACCTGTCAACTCTAAACTTCAGAACCTGTTATATAAAGGGTCTTGTGGTAGATAACATCACTCCCTAAGCAGTATTTGACTACCATTAGGGAATGTTATTACGTTTGATACATTGTTAAGATGTCATCTCATTTCTTCTGGTATCTTATAGTCGTTATAGAACTTCTCTAACGATATAACTGAAGTCTGTTTGATGTTCTTAATTGTATCACGTACTAGAGCATACCTTACTCATGGATGTTCATTACACATTCTCCATAACCAGATTATCCCTAGATAAGTTTTACCTCATCCAGCACCTCATCAATATCCTATAGCTGTATGCGTATCATCTAATAGATATTCAAAGGCTTTTTGCTGATTCTCAGTAAGCTGTATCTCTATGTTCGCCATTATATTATCATATAGTGTTATCTAAAAATTTTTTTTATTTACTCATATCTGCTTTAGAACTACGTTCTCTCTTTATCCTTTCTCTCATCTGCCTTAAATATTCCTCATAATCATCCTTACTCATCTTCTTTTTCAGCTTTTTATTCCTATCATGTATCGTATTTATGTTCATTGATAGAGGCTTCCTATACATCTCCTCATCTTCTTCGGTTGGAATCTTCTTCCCTAACCATTGTTGGAACTCAACAAGTTTAATCTCTCTGATATCTCTGCTTCATTCTCCCATGTTGTATCACTCTCATTGCTGTTCTCTAAGATAGTCACAGATGTATCAGAGACAGACTTTTGATTTATATCATTCAGAGAGTCCTGGTTTTCAGTATTGTTTGCGTTCACTCATTTGTTTGATGATACTTGAATAAATTGAACAATTGGTGCTTGTTCTTTCGTTTCTTCTTCATCCATCACTGGTGCTGCTCACATTCTCTTATCTCTTAGTTGAAGATACTTTAGTGCTAACTTTCAGTCTCACTTTGCTATTTGGTTCTGTACTGATGCTCTCGCTAATACCTTTGGATAATCCATTGCATTTTGCATCCTTACTCTAAACCATGCGTGCATTTTCCAATACTTATAATATGTGCTTCTTCAGATTCCTGCTATTGCACACGCTTCATCAATAGGACAATCTAGCTTTAATGCTGCTTCTAATGCACTTAAAGCTCATTCATTTAATTGTGGTCTTCATTTATCCCTTATTACCTCTGGTCTTTTAGGTACTAATGCTCTTATGTCAGTATCATTGTCATATTCCTCATGTGGATATCTCTTTGGCATAACTTTTAAGTTAAAATAAAAACTAAGATTTGTTTTCTTCCCAAATCTTCTTCCAATTCTTCCTTGGCGAGTAAAAACTTTTCCTAGACCATCTTTCTGTGTTTTCTAGGATTAATTGGTCAATAAAATCATCTAAATATATGTCTCATTGACCATAATCTCAGTTAGTTTCGTATCATTTTTGAAAATAAGCAATTTTTTTTGCTTCAAGCTGTTCAACTGCCTCTAGTGAACATTTCTTTATTAAATTCTCTCTATATCTAATAGCTGTTGATATTCCCATAGGTGTAGTCTTGTATGGTCACATTAATTTGTTGCAACTATGACACTGGAGATTAATATTTATAGGACTAAGACATATATTTTTTACTCATCTTGGGATATAATGCCCTCATGCGTGTTCTCATCGTTCCTTTAAATAGTCACAACTAATACAATATCATCTTCATTCACTATCACTATCTCTTAATCTCGTATTCTCCTGTGCTATCTCCATTGCAAACTCTAATTTATTCAGCTTTTTCTTCTTTACTTTGTATTCTCTCTCTGGTTTTCACTCTAATTTCCTTATCTCATTCTTCATCTTCTTATCACAGTCTTCTTTCTTCCTCTTTAATTTAGCCATAATCTTCCTATCTATATGTGCTATCTTCCTATCTAAGTTGTTCTGATTCCTTTCTTTCTCATCTTCTACTTTCTTCTTCCTTTCCCACATAGCCTTAGAGTATGCAGCTTCATATACTTTGTTCCGTTTTAATTCGATACTTTCTTTTGTTTTCTTCATTTTAAAAAAATCTCGTTATTAAAACTAACGAGATAGTCTCTTTTTAAGAGTTTCTTTACGGTTACTTACTTTATATCTGATTTTATAGACATTATTGTCTATAAATCAAATATACATAATTTACTCTCAATCTAAGTTTATATGTATCCTTTTTCATACCATCCTACTCAGTGCTGCTTCTATTTCATCTAATCTTATATACTTTACACTATACGGAGTAGGGGATTCTCAATTCCTGTACGCTGCAGCTTTATAACTTGTATCTACTCTCACTGGTAATATCTTCTTATGTCTTCTAAGATAATCTGCACTCCTGTTCTCCATATAACATAACTGTTTTAATGTATAACATTTAGGATACTTGTCTTTTGTGTTCTCCCAATGGTCTATTAATGTGAACTTATCACAATCTTGTATTGTGTCTCAGTACATCTTTATTCTTAAATATAAAACTATTCTTCTCTACCATATTCTTCCTCTAAAATCCTGTTTATTTCTTCACTTAACTGTTCCTCATATTCTTCTTTTGTGATGTTCATGTTCTTTGCAGCATATTTATACGTTAATCTTAATGCTATTTCATATCATTTCTTTAATCTCCAATTCTTCTTACATAAATACTCATAATTTACTTTCAATTCTTCCAACTTCTTCCCTTTATCCTCAGAATCATCTAACGCTGGTTTATTGCTCTCGTACTTCTCAATCTTTTCTTCTAATCTTCAATTTTTCTGTTCTAATTCATCTATCTTATTATAAAGTAATCAAACCTCTTTCTTATATTCTTCTATTATGTTTAAATATTCCTCTCTATCATCCTCACTTATTGCAACATATTCGCTGGATTTTTCTACATCTTCTTTATTTGTTTTATCTTCTCCATCTACTCAATCCATTATTAATCAATACGTATCTCACTCCTTTTTTACTTCTCATCTCATTATCATCCTATCTACTAACTTCCTGTCGCTAGGATTCTTCCCTAAATAAATAAGCAACTCCTTTTTACTCATGAACCATCTTATTCACATCTCTTTAATTACTAATATAAATGTAACGTGGTATGTACCACTCTAAATGCCACGCTAAATACCACGCTCATTATATCGTAAGATTTACTAATTACAAACTTACATTTTTCGAGAGATACCACGCACAATACCACGCTAAATACCACGTTGAATACCACGCTCAAAAAAAATTCCTAAAAAAATGCCACGCTGATGCCACGCGAATGCCACGGGAAAAATAGAAAAAAAATAGCGAGGGAGAAGTAGTGTAATTATTAACAGCATAGCATTTGGGGTGTAGGGGTTCTTTTTCTTCCAGTTCTTGCCTATCATTACACGCACACGCACACTTGCACGCCTATCTATCACTATTTTAATTTAAAATTTAAAATCCAGTAAAACACTATTTTAAAATACTAGGTATCAATTGCTATTATTCTCTTACTTTACACAATTTATAATGTGCAAGGTATTTAAAACATAGTTCACAACGTTTAATTGCTTTTAAATTCTCTTAAATTCTTTTCTAAAAGAAGGCTAAAAGCTACTTCTCAACACTCACTTACTACAACTTAACGACATAAGCAAATAGAACATGATATAAGACAATAGGATATAAATATAATAGGTATAGTATATATATAGATAGGATTGGGTAAAAATATCCAGCGTTTTATAAAATCCAGCGTTTTTTATTATATTGATACAAATCCAGCACGTATAATAAATATAGTAAAAAATTCAATAGTATTTTGTATATAGTATTAGAATTATGTAGTTTTATTATTATCCAGCGTTTTTTTGATTTTTTACAACGATAGTAACTGGTATTTCATGCTGTGTTTTTATCTATCTTGCTTTATCTATCTTTATATATCAATCTATCAATTAATAGACTTTTAAATATCCAGTGTTTTTTTATTCAATTAAATTCTTTAGCTTTATAATTAGCATTACTCACAAAAAAGGGTCAATAATACATTCTATTGTATACATTCTCTTGATTTTTATAAATTTTGGATTATAATACAGGCGTAAAAATGAATAGCACTCATAACCTATAAGAGTCAATGGATATAACCAAAGGATTTAAAGCTATTGTATTTTATAACCTACTACACAACCTATCAAGGTTACTACTACACAACTATTTAATAGATAGGATATATACGAGCCACTGGTTATTGTGCTATATATCCAATAAATAACCTCTATTATATGGTTACTACTACACAAAGAGCCACTAATTATCACTTAAGCAATGATAATTTGAGAGCATGAACCTTAACAACTTAATTATATTAAAGGATAGACTCGTAAAGAGTCTATATAATCAAGCGGTCTTTTATATTATTAATAATATTAAAATGACTGTTAAAAACGATTTTTCACAATTCTACAAAAG
>JAEIGA010003460.1_pt1 | contig 24720 bp, 17 predicted proteins | sample 9270691 | NCBI WGS metagenome assembly JAEIGA01 (sample SAMN17057246, study PRJNA624740) | gut metagenome | biome: biome; isolation source: fecal sample | host: Bos grunniens | place: China: Xizang | collected 2019
ACCCAGTTCAGGCATACACCCTCCCCCGAGATTTTGTGAGTATTTTACCAAACCCCCGCCGCCCTGCCAACCCCTACCAAAGTAGGGGGTGGGGAATAGTGCAAACCGCGTTAGCGCAGGGAGAAGACAAATCCCTTGGGCTAGGTCAGCGGAGGATGTAGACGGATCCGATGCCAGTCAAAACCTCCCAGCAACCAAGGTCGATGGTTCTGTTCAACACACGCTCGTTTCCGTCCAAGTCGCGCGTCACGCTGTCGGCGGGACGGTAGGCGGTGTCCAGCGTGCCGCGGCCGATGAGCTGCGAGTCGCGCTTCTGGTGCCAGTTGCCATTAACGACACTGACAAAATCCGCGTCCGACAGCACCGTCCACGTTGCACACGAGGCATTGGTGACCGACGAGCCGCAATAGAAGAAGCGGTTGAGGTTTGAAGTGCCGAAATTGGCGTTCGCCGAATTGTCGTCATTGCCATAGATGACGCAGTTCACGACCGACGCACCGGAGTTGCTCACATTGACACCGATGCACTTGCCTGTGGCCCGCGCAGAGTTCCCGGCAATGGTGCAGTTCAGGGCTTTCCCACCATCCATGTAGAGTGCGCCGATGCCGGAGGTGTTGCCGGCAATGAGGCAGTTCTCGATGATGCCGCCCTTCACATACGCGCCAACACCCAGAGAGTGCGCCCCAGTGTCGTTGCCCGCGATCTGGTTCACGATCCGGCAGCGCACAACAGAGCCACCCGTCATGTACACGCCCTGGCCCCTAGTGTTCCTCCTTCCCGTAGAGCCGTCGATCAAGCAGTCCACCACTGTGCCGCCGGCGACAAAGAGGTTTGCACCGACCTTGTCGTTCCCGTCGACGGTCGCCCCGGTAATGACGCAGTTCGTCACCACGCCGGCATTGAGCCGGACGTTGCCGCCGGCAGCCGCCGATTCAGTGTACTGGCTCTGCCCGTTCTGGACGGTGAGGTTGCGAAGCACCGCATTGGCGTTTTCGACGAGGAAGACGCGACCGCCGGTCTTGCCGATCTTCGCGGCGGTGCGGTCGGAGGCACTGCCCTCGATGGTCACGGCACAGGAGATTTTCGGCAATGCGTTTTCAAGATAGGTTCCCGCCGCGACATGGATCGTCACGCCATCGACGTCCGTTTCGCACTTTGACAGCAAATTGGTTAGCGTGTTGAGCGCCTTGGCGACGGTCTTCAACGGCGCGGCCGCCGTCCCCGCATTGTCGTCGTTGCCATCGGCGTCCGATACGTAGATGTCCGCGTTGGAGACGCGGATCGGCTGAACGATGTCCACCCATTCCCCATACGCTTCGCTACCGACCTTCGCCCGCGCCCGGGCATGGAAGAAGCCGGCGACGTCGAACTGGCGCGAGAAGGACGGTTCCGCCGTCACGAGATGCGACGCCCCGTCGCCGAAGTCGATCTCGAACGTGGCCATGTCCGCCGCGCCGGCGACCAGCATGACGAAGTCGACCGTTCCGCCCGACAGGATCGAGGGATGCGACACCAGGGTCGGCGCGAACGAGAAGCTGTCCTGGCCAGCTTCGTAGCACCCGATGTCGATCCTTCCTCCCTCCGGCCGCACGCGGGCGTTGCCCGCAAGGTCGGTCTGCGAATAGGAAATGAGATAGCGGGTGCCAGCGCCCGCGTCCATCATGGGCGAGCCGGCAAACGGAATCCAGGCGACATTGTCCTCGAAGTAGGACAGATACGAGGACGACCGAAGCGTCACGCAATCGGTTCCGCCGGCGATCTCGGCGGGCGAAGCGCAATTGAAGAACCGTGCGCCCTTGTCGTTGTCGCCCCATTCGGTCAAGGCCGTGCCGCCATTGCCGAACACCACGCAGTTGACGACGGACGCGGCATTGTTGTTCACATAGACACCGACACACTTGCCGGACACCTTCGCCGTATTGCCGGCAATGGTGCAGTTGACGGCCGTGCCGCCGTTCATGTAAAGGGCGGAAATGCCGGAGGCGTTCCCGGCGATGAGGCAGTTCTCGATGAGGCCGCCCGTCAAATACGCGCCGACACCCTGCGTGGGGGCGCCCGTGTCGCTGCCTGCGTTCTGGTTCACGATCCGACAGCGCACGACGGATCCGCCCGTCATGTACACGCCCTGGCCCTTGGTGTTTCTCGCACCGGTGGAGCCGTCGATCAGGCAGTCCACCACCGTGCCGCCGGTGACAAAGAGGTTTGCGCCCGCCTTGTCGGTCCCGTTGTTGGTCGCCCCGGTAATGACGCAGTTCGTCACGACGCCCGCATTGAGCCGGATGTTGCCGCCGGCAGTCGCATACGTTTCAGTGGCCTGGCTCTGCCCGTTCCGGACGGTGAGGTCGCGAAGCACCGCATTGGCGTTTTCGACGAGGAAGACGCGGCCGCCGGTCTTGCCGATCTTGACGGCCGTGCGATCGGAGGCGTTGCCCTCGATGACGATTGCGTTCGTTACGACGAGACCATTTTCGGGGTAATTGCCGTCCGCAGCATGGATCGCCACAAGCTGCGCGCCGCCGGCGATGGCCGCATTCGCCTGTGTGATCGCGTTGGCGATCGTAGCGAACGGGGACGCTTCGGAACCGTCGCCTTCTTGCTCCGCTTCGGAATCGACAAAGTAACGGCGATAGATTTTGAAACTAATCTCGCAGACCTTGCCAGAGTGATCGTTGATACCCGTGACGGTCAAGTATGCATACCCCGACTGCGTGTTGCCCGTGTAGGAGACAGTGTAGTCAACGCCCTTCTTCAACAGCGTAATGCCGTCGTCAGCCCGCACAACAGGCTCGGGGGTGAATTCTCCGCCTGTCCCCACATTCAGATACTGGTCGGGAATCGACTCGATATTGAAGTCCCCCGGCCGCAGGGCGAGGATCACGGTTCCCGAGCCACCGTTGCCGCCGCAATTTCGACTATCGCTATTACTACCGAGCCAGCTGCCACCGCCGCCACCACCGCCGAAACCATCGGTACCGGGTTGACCTACGGCTTTCTTTTTACCGTCGCCGCCGCCGCCAAGACCGCCGAATCCGGGATCGCAAGAGTCAGCGCCGCCGCCACCCCCGCCGCCGTAGTAAACCGCTTCGCCGGTAATGCTGCTCACGATGCCCTCGCCGCCGTTGCCCGCGCGCGCGGGGCTGTCCGTGTACTGATAGCCCTCATGGCCCGCGCCGCCGCCGCCACCACCGGCCCTGCTGTTGGCTACGCCGGTCGCACCGGCGTAGCCGAGACCATCGATGCCCGCGCCACCGGCACCGGTCTGGGTGCCGCCACCGCCGGATGCGCCGGCCGCGCCGGCTGTATTGAACCAGCTGCCGCCGCCGCCACCGCCCGCGACCGAGACGGAGATGTCACCGAACGTGAACGATGTCGCCTTGCCATTGGCGCCTTTGCTGTTATAGCCGCTTGCGCCTGCGCCGCCCGCACCGACGGAGACCGTAAAGGTATCGCCCGCCGAGAGAAGCGCGCGGACAATACCCGTTGCGTTGGTGACGCCACCGCCGCCGCCGCCGCCGCCCATGGCGTTGCCGCCGCCACCGCCACCGCCGACAACCAGATAGTCGGTCATTGCGAGATTGCGCTTCACTATCGCCGTTTTCACGGACGAGGGGTCCTTGAAGATATAGACATACTTGCCATCGACAATTCGCCGCCGGGCGGTCGGGTCGGACGAGAGGATGTTCTCGTCCTCCTGCTTGGTCGCGACAATGTTGAACGACTGCGACGCCTGCTCCCCCGCATATTCGCCCTTTCCTGTCACCATCACCGTCGCCACGCCGGCACCCTCGTTTTCCGTGTACTCGACATCGAAAAGCTGACTCGCAATATCGCCGCCGACGGTCCATGCGGCGCCACCGTACTGATTGGAAACGACGCAGTCCGGGCGGCACACGCCGAAGTTTTCGCTTGTCTGGTCGGGAATCGGCAGGACGACTAACTTAACGGTCGCGACATCCGAGCCGGCGGTAAAGTCGGTTCCACCGGACAAATCGCCGTAGAAGCGATCGCCGACTTCGTCCCAGAGCCCGTTCTTCGATACAGACGTTCCGGCGTCCGTGTCCGTAATCGTCACCCGGCAGGGATGGAAGTCGCGGACGAGAGTGCCGCTATCGTGGAGTGTGAGGCCATAGACACGGGCGGAAATGGCGCGGTTGTTGCCCTGGTCAAGCCCGGACGCCGTGTTCAGGAAGAACATCGTCAGAGACAACGACGAGGTGAATGTCTGGTTCGCCCCATCGTAGATTTTCGTGGGAGTGCCGCCGTTCACGGCCACCCAAAGCCGGCCGTTCTCGTTGCTGACGACGCAACGCGTGTTCTGCAAGGCGGAGCCCTGCCAACTGGAGTCTATGCTGCCGCAATTCAAGGCCCACTTGTACGAATTGTTAATCCAAAGGCCGAGCCTTAACTTCATATTGCTACCGGTGTCCGGCCTCTCGCCGATGAGACAGCTCGAACCGGCGCTGGTAAGCACCATAACGTCGGCGGCCATGTTCACGGTTGACTTGCCGATTACACCGGTGTCGATCCACTGCGTACCGGACGACTGGATGTACTCGACATAGCTATCAAGGTTGGTCGTAACAGTCGCGCTTGCGACCATTGCCGCAAAACACACAACGCCACATGCGAGTTTTCTCACCATGTTCATTTTGCCTCTCCTACTTGGTTAAATCCCATTTCCAGTTCAGGTATACACCCTCCCCCGAGATTTTGTCAGTATTTTACCAAACCCCCGCCGCCCTGCCAACCCCTACCAAAGTAGGGGGTGGTCATCAAACACTGCCTACAACTCCAATGGCTTGCCAATGTCATATATCATATTTGCCGGAAGCGAGTCCTTCTTGAGAAACATCACCATGTAGATTGGCGCATAGAAAACCTTGCCGACAACATCCATCGCATCATCGTCGAAAACAATCGCGGACTCGATTCCGTATTCATCGCATTCCATCAGCTTGTTCAACGCTCGGTGACGCTTATAGTGCTTGCCGCTCTTGACCTCGATCGGCAGAATCTTCCCGCCCGTCTCCAGAACGAAATCTATCTCGCCATGTTCCCGCGACGAGTAATACGAAGGCAAGAATCCATGTGCAACAAGTTCTTGCGCCACAGCATTCTCGTATACCGAGCCAAAATTGATGTCCAGTTCCGAATTGAGTATTCTCAACTGGATGCCGTCCATGTAGGATGCCGCCAGCAGCCCGACATCGTTCATGAACAGCTTGAAAAGATTGGAGCGCTTTGAGAGAACAAGCGGAACTACCGGCTCGTCGACAACGTAAGAAGGGATTGCAACACCCGCCTCCTTCAACCAGACAAATTCGTCTTCCAACCGCTCCGTACGCTCCCCCGGCTTTACGCTGTTCACATAGAACCGCTTGTTCTTCTTGTTGAGCTCCGGCGCAATGCGCTCAAAGACCTCTCGGATTCGCAACGAATTTTCTCTGTCGTATTTCGTTATGTCCTTCCTGTATTCGACAAGAATCTGCTCCTGCTCTTGCACCACGGCGGAGATATCGTGAGTGTCGAGATACCTTTGCACCGCCGCAGGCATGCCGCCGACGACAAGATACAGGCGAAACAGCTTCGTCAGCCTTTCGTGGTAAAGGCGGTCGAGCGGACGTCTTTCCTCCCACGATTTTCGCGCCGCCGCTATCAACTCCTCGCGTTCTCCGTTCGCAAGCACGAATTCCTCGAAGTCCAAAGGATACATCTTCACTTCGTCCATAAAGCCGACGGGAACGGAGCGCACGTTTTTCAGTTCGACACCAAGAAGAGAGCCACTGAGGACGTAATGGCACGTACCGTCCTGAACAAGAAACTTTATGTAAGTGACGGCCTCGGGGCATTCCTGAACCTCGTCAAGAAAAACGAGCGTCTTGCCTCGCATGAGGCCTTTCCTCGAAAACGTGGACAGCTTTTCGAGAATGTCGCTTTCATCGTCTACGTTCTCGAATATTCGTCTTGCCGATGGTGTTTTGACGAAGTTTATCTCTATGAAATTCTCGTAATGCCTCCTGGCAAAATCTTCAATTATGAACGTCTTGCCAACCTGTCGTGCGCCATCAACCAATAGTGCATAACGTCCATTGTCAGAAAAGAACTGCTCCAATCTCTTGGATATTTTTCTTTTTAGCATACTAAACCTCCTTTGCCGCGAATTATAGCAAAAGAACTGTCATTTTGCAACCGGCCAAAGTGCTTGGTTTGGTCATTTTGTCAACCGCCAAAACCATCATAATTGTCATTTTGTTATACTCAAGCCGAGTATAACCATACGCCAATGGCTTGCCGATTTTGACAATTTTTGAACCACCTGCAAACTGTCCCCATTGTGTTTGAACACCGTTTTTTGGTATAATACGAGCAAATGGTACCAAAAATGCGATTGCTGCGCCGGTTGGCGGCCATGGCGGCCGGATGTGCGCTGGCCTTGACGGTGAGCGCCGAGGTGCTGATTCCGCGCGGTCCGTCGACTGCGCTGTCAGGCACGGTCGTCGACGCCTTTCAGGACGAGTTCGACGCCAACTTCCGATTCCTGGTAATCCAGAACGAGTCCGGGACGCACTACGCGACCTCGCCCAGCGACGACATCAGCAAGGAATTCGTAGACGGACTGATCGGCGCGGAAGTCACGATCGACGGAATCCGCGACCCCGCGTCGCCGCCCAACCGGAGGTTCCTCGGGCCGACGGTCTTCATCAAGGGGTCCAAGGACATCCACGTCGTCAAGCCCGCGCCGACCGACCCCTTCGCCGTTCCCGAAGTCAACCAGGACTTCACCACGAACCCCGCCGGCATCGCCTACCGCGGGCGTCACCGCATGCGCGGACGCGTTCTCGCCGTCTGGCAGGGTCGCTCAGCGCTGATCGGAAGGGAGGGTCAGGCCCCCTTCTCCCGCATCGAGTTCGCAGACGGAGAAGCGCCGCGGTGCGGCTCGTTCATCGAGGCCGTCGGATACCTCGAGACTGACCTGAGCAGCCTCAATCTCACCCGCGCCAGGTGGCGGCCCACCGAAGCGGAGGAGCTGCCGGAGCCGGCTATTACGAACGTCACCGCAAAGGACCTTTTCAGCTTCGATGGACGACCGGCCCTCAACGCCACCTTCTACGGCAAGGCCGTCCGCATCGCCGGCACCGTCCTCAACCGAACCGAGGGCGGGCGCTTCCAGGTCGACTCCGGCGGCATGCCGGTCACCGTGGACGTGAGCGCGCTGCCCGCCGAGGCGCAGACGCCGGAGATCGGCGCCAGGGTCGAGGTCGCCGGCATCTGTATCCTCGACCTGTCGAACTGGCGGCCGAACGACATGTTCCCGCGTGCACGCGGGCTCTTCGTCGCCGCCCGCACGCCGGACGACATCCGCGTCCTCGCGCGCCCGTCCTGGTGGACGATGAAGCGCCTCCTCTCGGTCATCGTCGTCCTCGTCGGCGGGCTGGTCGCGATCATCATCTGGAACCTGTCGCTGCAGGCGCTCGTCGTCCGCCGCGCCCGCCAGCTCTACAAGGCCGACTTGAAGCGCGCGACCTCCGAGCTGCGCGTCAAGGACCGCACGCGCCTCGCGGTCGAGCTCCACGACGCGCTTTCGCAGAGCCTGACCGGCGTCTCGATGGAGGTCGAGGCGGCGATTCGCCACGGCGTAGGCAATCCCGGCGAGATGACGCGCCATCTCGCCGTGGCGGACAAGGTGCTCAAGTCGTGCCGGAACGAGCTGAGGAACAGCCTCTGGGACCTGCGCAACGACGCGCTGGAGGCGCGCGACCTCGGCGAGGCCATCCGCCGCACGCTGCTGCCGCACGTCCGCGACGTCGAGCTCAGGATCCGCTTCAACGTGCCACGCTCGCTGCTGACCGACAACGCGACGCACGAGATCCTCAGGATAATCCGCGAGCTCGCCGTCAACGGCATTTCGCACGGCGGGGCGAAGGCGATCCAGGTCGCCGGCGGCGTCGACGGCGGCAGGCTGCTCTTTTCCGTGCGCGACGACGGCGCCGGCTTCGACCCCGACACCGCGCCCGGCGTCCTGCAGGGCCACTTCGGGCTCGAGGGCGTGCGCGAACGCCTGCGCCAGCTCAAGGGGTCGCTGGTCTTCGAGCGCATGCCCGGCGGAGGCATGAGGGCGACGGTCGCGATTCCGCTTCCGGGGAGGAAACCATGAAGCCGATCACCCTGCTGCTCGTGGATGACCACGCCGTGATGCGCATGGGGCTCGCCTCGCTGCTGGAGACGTGCCGGGACGTCAAGGTCGTCGGCGACACCGGCGACGGCGAAAGCGCGGTCCGCATGGCGCTCCGGCTGCGGCCGGACGTCGTCGTCATGGATCTGGTGATGCCGGAGATGGACGGGGTGGAGACGACGCGGCGGATTGTTGCGGAATGGCCGGAGGCGAACGTACTCGTCCTCACCACCTTCGCGTCGTCGGACGACATCAGCCACGCGTTCGACGCCGGCGCCAAGGGCGCGATCCTCAAGAGCGCCGACCTCGACGGACTGCTCGCGGCGATCCGCGCCGTCGCCGGCGGCAACCGCCACTGCTCCGCCGAGATCGAACAGATCATGGCCGACGACCCGCCGGTCCCGAAGCTCTCGGCCCGCCAGCAGGAGATCCTAGAGTCGATCGTCCACGGTCTCTCGAACCCGGACATCGCCCGCCAACTCGGCATCAGCCTGCCGATGGTGAAGGAACACCTCACCACGCTTTTCGCGAAGCTCGGCGTCTCCAACCGCACAGAAGCCGTCGCCGTCGCCCTCCGCAAGCAGCTCCTGAAGATCTGACGCCCTTCTCCCCCGTCCGCGTCACTTCGCCCCGGCGGACGCGGGCAGAATCTCGCAAAGATGCACGTCGCACGGCGCTCCCGAGGAAAACGACGGCATCTTCAGCGTCTTCACCGGCCGGAGCCGCACCTCGTCCGCGTGCTCGCGGTAGTGCTGGAGGTTGTACGCGTGCTGGGTGTCGACGAGCGCGAAGAGCTTCGCGCCCGGATCCGCCTTGCGAACCGCCCTTACCACCGGCATCGGATCGCTGTTCGCCGGGAAGGTGGTCGCCGTGCGGATCGGCAGCGACATCAGCATCTGGTTGGAACGCTCGCCGACGACCACCGCGTTCTCCGGCACCAGCGCGGCAATTTCCTTCGCCGCCAGGGCGTGGAGGCGCGTCCCCGGACGCAGCAGCTCCGCCGCCGCCGCGCGCCAGCCCGGCACCGCGAGATACGCCGCCGCGAACATGAGACCGGCACCGACCGCCACCGCGCCGCGCCGCACGACAGCGCGCCGCGGACCGAAGACTGCCAGCAGCGCCAGCGCCGAGACCACGGTCGAGACGGCAAGCGGCGCAAAATAGTCGCCCGCCGCCTTCTTCATGTACGGCGCGAGCTGCGCCGCCGGCCAGGCCGCGAACGCCACCGACCCCGCAACCGCCGCGGCGAACGCCCACGCCGCCGCCTTGACGGGCGTCGTGCCGCGTCCGTTCGCGAACGCCAGCACCGCCGTCAGCGCCAACGAAAACACGGCGACCACCGGCCAGGTCATCCCCCAGACGTTCTTCGCCGGCAGGTTGTACACCCGCGAATAGAACTGCTGCACGACCACAGGCGCGGCGGACTGCATGGCGACGACCACCAGTCCCGCGGCGCAGAGCACCGCCACCGCGAACGGCATGAAGGCTCGGTCCTTCCAGCCAGGCTCCCGCCAGCCGCCGTCTGGCGCGGCGTCCGCCTCGAACTCCGCCACCGCGGCGGACACGACCAGCGGCAGCGCCGCCACCGCCGGCAGGAAGTAGTGGGTGTAGATGGTGTTCATCACCGAAACCGCCGCGACGTAGGCGGGGACGGCAAGGAACAGGAGGAGATGCCCGTTCCAGCGCCGCAATAGCGCCGTCCTCAGCGCCAGCGCGAGCGGGACCGACAGAATCAGCGGCGCGAGCGGACCCAGCATCTGGATCGACGGGTCGCGCGGGAAGGACGAGACGCCCTTGAAGTGCGAGGCGAAGTCGAAGATCGGCGGCAGCGGATAGTGGGTGGTGGTGCGCCTGACGATCTCCCAGACCGAAAACCCGGAGCTTGCGGCCTCGGGCAGCAGCGACGCGGCCACGGCAAGCTTGCACGCGAACACGGACACGAGCGCCGCGGCCGCGAATACGACAAGCCGCCGCCAGCCTTCGCGAAATGTGCGGTCCTCCAGCGCCCCGGCCGCCGCGATCGGCAGCAACACCCAGACCGAAGGCTTCACCAGCGAAATTGCCCCCGCGAGCGCGCCGGCGGCCGCCACCCGCCACCACGCGCGCCCGGCCGCCAGCACGTACGCCGCCACGGTCAGCGCCGCGATCGTCGCGTCGTTGCTCGCCGTCCGCTCGTACGCGAGCGTCATCGGCGTGAGCGACACCGCCGCGCAGAGCGCGAAGGCGAGTATGGCGCCCGAACGCCGCGCGACATGGCTGAACACGGCGAGCCAGCCGCAGAGGAAGATCGCCAGGAACGGCAGCCGCCACGTCCAAGTCGAAAGCCCGAACGCGAGATGCGCCAGGTAGCTCAGCCAGTGCGTCAGCGCCGAGAAGCCGTAGGTGTACGCCTCGCTGCGCACCGGGTCCCAGAAGCTGCCCCATAGAAACCTCTCCTTGCCGCCGTCGAGATAATATCCCTCGTCTGTCGCGTTGTAGCCGTATTCCCACATCGACGGGACCCCGGGGTCGCACGCGATCCACGGCAGCCTCGCCGCGAGATAGATCGCCGCAAAGGCGAGGAAGAGCAACCAGAAACACCTGCGTCTATCGTCGAATCTCATATGCTGAAATATGTTCATGCCATGCTCTGCCTAGCCGCCGCGCCGCGCAGAATGTCCGCGCTTGTCGCGGGGATGCGTCCGAGCGAGTCGGGACCGACGTTCAGGAGGTAGTTCGCGCCGATCCTCTTCAGGTGTTCGCGGTTCGCGCGTATCACTTCGGCACTCTTCCATCTCTGGTCGGTGGGCTTGTAGCCCCACGACTCGTTGATGGTGGCGCATGTCTCGTAGAGCATCCCGCTCTTGTCATCACTGGGAATCTCGTTGTCGCCGGAGGATGTATAGTCGCACTTACCGCATCCGATGCGGGAGTTGATGAGGCAGCCCGGCTGGAGCGAGCGAACCATGTTATAGAGTTCGTTCGACTGTTCCTTCGTGAGCGTGAAGCCGATGTCGAACCAGATGAGCGCGAGGTCGCCGTACTGCGTGAGAATCTCGCGGACCTGCGGCTTCGACTTCTCCTCGAAGTAGCGCGTGAAGTTCTTCTTCGACCTGTCCGTGAAGTCCCAGCTGTTCGTCCACGAGGCCAGTCCGCCGCACCAGTCATCGGGATGTGTGTAGCCGCCGCCGTCCGGCTCGTGCCAGTCGAGATCCTGCGAGTAGTACAGTCCGAGCCCGAGCCCGTGCCTGCGGCACGCCTCGGCGAGCTCGCCGACGACGTCCCGTCCGAACGGAGTCGCGTCGACGATGTTGTATTTCGACACCTTCGAACGGAACATCGCGAATCCGTCGTGGTGCTTGGACGTGAAGACGATGTACTTCATTCCGGCGTCGCGCGCCAGCTGTACCCACTCGTCGGCGTCGAAGTAGATCGGGTTGAAAATCTTCGCGAGTTTAGAATATTCAGCGTTGGGGATTCTGAAGTACGCCTGCGCCCACTCCGCTATCCCGGGCATCACCTTCCCCTTCCACTCGCCGCCGAGCAGCGAATAAAGTCCCCAGTGGACCATCATTCCGTACTGCGCCTCCCGGAACCATTTCTTGCTCGCCTCGAGCACGGCACTGCCGTCGTCGGCGAACGTCCTGCCCGCGCCAAGCGCCGCGAGCATGGCCGCGCCTTCCATAAACTCTCTTCTTGTCACAGCTTTATCTCCTTTCTGCAAAGCACGTCTTTTGTCTTGCGCCATTCATAGGGTCCAAAGGGCCAGCCTGAGGAACGCCACCGCCGCCGCGACGAGCGGGTGGCGGGCGGAAAGCGGAAACGCGGCGAGCGCCTTTCTGACGCGCCCGTCCGCGATGTACTCGCGCCAGCGGTGGTGCGCCTTCAAAAGCTCCAGCGCGGAAAAGACGCAGCTCGCCTCGCAGTAGCGCCAGAGTTCGCCGCCGCAGCGCTCGTCGAGCCGGCGGCGGAAGTCGAGCGAAAGGAACTTGTATTCCCAGTTGCGCTCGCCGCGCCAGCCGGTGGCGAGGTTGCCGTCCGGCCGCGGACGGTAGACGTAGAGCCGGTCGGGAATCGACACCGCCTTCTCCGCGAACGCCGCGCACGCGGAGAGGAACGCGGCGTCCTCGAAGAAGGTCATCCGCTCGTCGAACCTGAGCGCATGGCGCTCAAGGAATGAGCGGCGGAAGGCGCAGCGCCAGACCTGTCCCGGCTGCTTGCGCGCGGCAAGCTCGCCGCCGCGGTTCCAGCGCCGCACGTCGTCCATCGAATAGCCGAAGAAGGCGGGCAGGTAGCGCGCGCGCACCGCGTCGGAGCCGTCGTCAAGCGCGGCGGGGAAGTCCGGCCCGCCCTCGTAGCCGAAGAAGCAGAGGTCGGCGCCGCTTTCCGCGAGCGCAGCAACAGGGCGCGAGAGGAAGTCAGGCCGCGCCAGGTCGTCGGCGTCGCAGAAGAACACGTACTCGCCGCGCGCGCGGTCGAGGCCGCGGTTGCGCGCCCACGAAGGGCCGCGGCCGTCCGGGTCGTCGACGACGACGATCTCCGATTCGCCGCGGAAGGCGGCGCGCGCCGCCTCCACCGAGCGGAGCGTCTCCGGCAGCGTCGCTTCGGCGCGGTGCGCGGGGATGATGATGCTCGCGTCCATGCTCGCCCTTCCGACAGGCTCCCGGGTCAGGCGCGGCGTCGCACCCTGGCGACGATCTTTGACGCCCCGAGGTTCTTCATGCCCAGGAGAAGCAGGAGGCGGCCGAGCGGATGCCTGGACTCCGCCCGCGTCTCGACGATCTCGATCCCCTCCTTGTCGCAGAGCGCCTGGAAGTCCTTGAGCGTGATACAGTGGATGTTGGGGGTGTCGTACCACTCGAACGGCAGCTGCTTGGAGACGGGTAGCCGCCCCTTGAACATCAGCGTCAGCCGGATCCGGTAGGCCGCGAAGTTGGGGAAGGTGACGATCGCCTCGTCGGCGATGCGCAGCGCCTCGTGCAGCAGCCCGCGCGGATTGCGCACCTCCTGGAGCGTGTCGGAGACGATGGCGGTAGAGTAGTGGCGGTCCGGGATCATGTCGATGCCGTCGTCGTCCACGTCGTCGTACAGCACGTTGTGGCCGTCGGCGAGCGCCTCCTCGAACTTCTCCACCTCGATCTCCACGCCGTCGCCCTTTACGTTGCGGGTCTTGCGCAGCACGTTGAGGAGCGAGCCGTCGCCGCAGCCGATGTCCAGGACGCGCGCGCCGCGCGGGACCATCCTGACGATGTTCGCGTAGAGCCGCTCCTGCCACTTCATCACCTTCACCTCGCGGGACGAGAGGAAGCCGCCCACGAGCTTGGAGAGCTCGTCGATGTGGGTGAGGAACGCGTCGTGGCCGATGCCGTAGTCGAGATGGCAGTAGGAGACGTCCTTGCCCGCCTTCATCAGCGAGGCCACCATCTCGCGGCTCTGCCACTCGGTGAAGAGCACGTCGCCGCCGTAGGAGACCACCAGGCACTTCGCCTTGATCCGCGCGAAGGCGGCATCGATGGAGCCGTACGCCTTGACCGGGTCGGCCTCGTCCATGGAGCCGACGATGTGCAGGTAGCTGTTGGCGTCGAAGCGGTCGATGAACTTCTTCGCCTGGTAGTCGAGGTAGCTCTCGATTTGGAAATACGTCTTGAAGAGGCGGTCGCGCTCGGCGCGCTCCGCCGCCGGCGCGTTGACGAAGTTCTCCTGCAGGCGGCGGTCGAACTTGCCCTGCAGGTGCTCGCGCGAGAGGTAGGAGATGTGCGCGAGCTGGCGTGCGGAGGCAAGGCCGTTCTTCGGCCCCTTGCCGTCGCCCTCGAGATAGTAGTCGCCGTTCTTCCAGAGCGGGTTCTCGGTGATGGCGTTCTTGCCCATCACGTCAAAGGCGAGCGCCTGGGTGTTGAGCGAGGGCGAGGTGGCGACGAGGATCAGCCGGTCCATGTCGTCGGGGAACCGCGTCGCCCAGTTGACCGCCTGCATGCCGCCGTAGCTGCCGCCGATGAGCGCGGCGAGGCGCTTCACGCCGATCTGGGCGAGGAGCATGCGGAAGACGTCCACCGCGTCGTCGAAGCTGTAGCGCGGGAAGGAGGAGCCATAGGGGCGGCCGGTGTCGGGATTGATGGACATCGGACCGGTGGTGCCGCTGCAGCCGCCGAGCACGTTGGCGCAGACGACGTGGTAGCGGTTGGTGTCGATCGCGCGGCCGGGGCCGACCATGCCCTCCCACCAGCCGCTGGGCTTGTCCTGGCCGGGACGGATGCCGGCGACGTGCGCATCGCCGGTGAGCGCGTGGCAGATGTAGACGACGTTGTCGTCTGTCATCGGCGCGCCGCACTCCTCGTAGGCGACCTCGACCTCCTTCAGCACGCCGCCATAGGCAAGCCTGAGCTCCCCTTCGGGCAGCTCCAGCTTCAGCCTCTTCGGCTCGACTATGCCTACGCCTTCGTCCATAGTTGTGTATTATAGCATACTCAGACGAGCGGATCGGCGAAATACTCCTCGCCAGGCTCGGGCGGCACCTCCGACGAGGTGTCGTTCGCGGCGTCCGGCGACCTGTCCAGCGGGCGGTCGAAGAAGCGGGTCAGCTTGCGCTGGAAGTTGACCTTCACCTCGCCAGTCTCGCCGTTGCGGTTCTTCGCGATGTCGATGATCGCCAGCAGCTCGTCGGAGGAGTCCGGGTCGTTGGAGTTCCTCGACGGGCGCCGCAGCAGGAAGACGACGTCGGCGTCCTGCTCGATCGCGCCCGAGTCGCGCAGGTCCGAGAGCTTCGGCTTCTCGTACTTCGCGTCGCGCTTCTCGTTGTCGCGCGAAAGCTGCGAGAGGACGATCACCGGAATCTTCAGCTCCTTGGCCATCGCCTTGATCTGCTGGGAGATCATCGACACCTCGATCTGGCGGCTCTGGCGCGCGCCCTCGCGGCAGCGGCAGAGCTGCAGGTAGTCGATCACGATGAGCTCGATGCCGTAGCGCTTCTTCATCCGCCGCGCCCGCGCGCGCAGGTCCATCACGTCGAGCGACGCGGTGTCGTCCACGTAGATCGGCGCGGCCCTCAGCTCGGACGCCGCCTGGGAAAGCCGCGCCGTCATCTCGCCGCGCTCCTTCGCCGGCACCAGGCTGCGGTTGAGCCGCCATGTGTCGATTCCGGCACGGCCGGCCACCATGCGCCGCGTCAGCGCCTCGACCGGCATCTCCAGCGAGAAGATCGCCACCGGGTGCTGCCTGCCGCCGTCGAACTTCACCGGCACGTTGTTCATGCTCCGCCCCAGCGCGCAGCTCTCGGCGATGTTCATCGCGAGCGAGGTCTTGCCCACCGAAGGACGCGCGGCGATGACGATCATCTCCGAGTTCTTGAGCCCCTGGAGCTTCTCGTCGAGGTGGGTGAGCCCGGTCGAGAGCCCGTCCAGGAAGCGCCCGCCGCTCTCGAAGAGCCGGTCGATGCTGCGGAAGCTCTTCTCCACCGCCTCGTTCCACGGCAGCGTCGTCCCGCCGTCGCCGCCGATGTCGAGGAAGGACTTCTCCGCCTCGCCGAGCACCACCTGCGGATCCGGGTACTGCGACTCGTCGTAGCTCTTGCCGATCACCTCGGTGGCGCGCTCGATGAGCGTGCGGCGGAGCGCCTTGGCGTTGACGATGCCGATATAGTGCTCGGCGTGCGCGGCGGTCGGCACCCGGTCGATGAGGCCGGTCACGTACGCCTCGCCGCCCACGGCCGCGAGCTTGCCCGAGGCCGAGAGCTCGTCCACCAGCGTCAGCGGGTCGAGCGGACGCGACGCGCGGTTCATCTCCATCATCGTCGCGTAGATCGCGCGGTTGCGCGGGTCGAAGAAGCTTTCGGGGGTGAGCCGCGAGGTGAGGCACAGGTCCATCACCCGGTCGCCGTTGCGGCTCGTGGTGTCGAGGAGGATCGAGCCGAGCACTGCCCGCTCGGCCTCGATGTTGCTGGGAGGGTTCTTGATGTCGTTCATGGCGGAGATTATAGCAAATCGGACGCGCCGCGGGGCGCGTCCAATGCCGACAGATGCCGATAGGTTGTCTACCGGTTGCCTACCTGACGAGCGAGAGGAACTCCTGGCGCACCTTTTCGTCGGAACGGAAGGTGCCGAGCACCGCGCTCGTCGTCATCTCGCTGTTCTGCTTCTCCACCCCGCGCATCATCATGCACAGGTGCTTCGCCCTGACCACCACCCCGACGCCCTCGGCGCCGGACTCCCGCATCACCGCGTTGGCGATCTCCTCGGTCATCCGCTCCTGGATCTGCAGCCGCCGCGCGTACATGTCGACGATCCGCGCGAGCTTGGAGACCCCGAGCACCTTGCCCTGCGAGATGTAGCCGATCGCGCACTTGCCGAAGAACGGCAGCATGTGGTGCTCGCAGAGCGAGTAGAGCTCGATGTCCTTCAGGATCACCATGTGGTTGGTGCCGCTCTCGAACTTCGCGCCGTTCACCACCGCGCGCAGGTTCTGGCGGTAGCCGCGGGTCAGGAACGTAAGCGACTTCGCCACCCGCTCCGGCGTCTTCGCGAGCCCTCCGCGCAAAGGGTCTTCGCCCAGCTCGGCGATCAGCTCCTTCACCAGCGCGGCGATTTTCTTCTGGTTCGGTTCCTTGCGCTTCATGGCGTCCTCCTCCGCTTCAGATGTGGTCCGGCGACTCGATGCCGAGCAGCCCAAGCCCGGTCCTCAGGATGTCGCCGAAGAGCGCGCAGAGCGAGAGCCGCGCGACGCGCGTCCCCTCCTCGCTCTTCAAGACCGGCGTCGACTGGTAGAAGCTGGAGTAGAGTTGCGCGGTCTGGAAGAGGTAGTCGGCGAGCACCGAGGGCTTGTACGCCTCGGCCGCGCGGACGACCGCGCCCGGGAACTCGACGAGCTGCAGCGCAAGCCGCCGCTCCAGCGGCTCCGCGACGGCGAAGACGCGGGACCCCGGCTCGCCGCCCGCCTTCGTCATCAGCGAGCGGACGCGCGCGTGCGCGTACTGCAGGTAGGGGCCGGAGTTGCCCTCGAGCGCCAGCGCCTTGTCCCAGCTGAAGTCGATGTCGGTGATCGGGTCGTGGGAGAGGTCGGAATACTTCACCGCGCCGTAGCCGATCTGCTCCGCGAGGCGCTCGTCGCCGCCGCGGTCCTTGACGATCTCGAGCGCGCGGCGCTTCGCCTCCTCCAGCAGCTCGTCGAGCCGGATGAGGTTGCCCTCGCGGGTGGAGATCGCCTTGCCCTGGAAGCTCATGAGCCCGAACGGCACGTGCACGAGCGTGGTGGTGCAGCCCATCTTCGCCGCGATCGAGAACCACTGGCGGAAGTGGAGCTGCTGGCGCGCGTCTGTGACGTAGATGATCCGCTCCGGCGCGTACTCGGCCACCCGCGACTTCACGCAGGCGAGGTCGCTCGTGGTGTAGTTGTAGCCGCCGTCTGACTTGCGGACGATCGCGACGCCGAGCTTCTCGGCCTCGAGGTTGACGACGAGCGCGCCCTCGCTCTCGACGGCAAGGCCGGCTTTAATAAGCTCCTCCACCACGCCGGGCATCATATCGTTGTAGTACGACTCGCCGCGGTAGGTGTCGAACTTGACCCCGAGCTTCGCGTACATGCGCTCGAACTCGCCGATGGAAATCTCGATGAAGCGCTTCCAGAGCGCAAGGTTGTCGGCGTCGCCCTGCTGCAGCTTCACGAGCTCGCGCTTGCACTCCTCGTGCCAGACGCCGTCCGCCTCCTTCGCCTTCGCGGCGGAGAGGACGTAGCACTTCTCGAGCGTCGCCACGGTGAGGTTGGCGCGCTCCTCGTCGGTCAGCAGCTCGCGGTAGCCCTTGATCAGGATGCCGAACTGGGTGCCCCAGTCGCCGAGGTGGTTGTCCGCGACGACGTCGTAGCCGAGCGCGCGGAAGATGCGGTCGATGGCGCCGCCGATGACGGTCGAGCGGATGTGGCCGATGTGCATCTGCTTCGCCGCGTTGGGCGAGGAGTAGTCGATGACGACGCGCTTGCCAGCGCCGGTCTGGGGAATGCCGAACTTCGGGGCGGCGGCGAGCGCGGCGAGGCGCTCGTTGAGCCACTCCGGCGATACGGTGAGGTTGAGGAACCCCGGCCCCGCCACCTCGACCTTGTCGAACACGCCCTCGCCGGCGAGCGCCGCGGCCACGGCCTGCGCCGCCTCGCGCGGATTGCGCCGCAGCCGCTTGGCGAGCTTCAGCGCGTCGTTGCACTGGTAGTCGCCGAACTTGGGGTCCGTCGCCGGCACCACCCTGACCGCGGAGTGGTCCTCGCCCGGGAACGCCTTCCCGAACGCCCCACGCACGATTTCGCTTAGGTCCATCTCTCCAGATCCTCCCCGCTCACGCCAGCGCCGCCGCGATTTCCGCGACGTCGGTCACGCCCACGAACTCGGCGGCCTTCGCGCCGTCCTTGAAGCAGAAGAGCGCGGGAATGGACATGACGCCGAACCCCGCCGCGAGCTCCGGCGCCTCGTCGACGTTGACCTTCACCACCTTGATCTCCGGGTGCGCCGGCTCGAGCTCGCTTTCGATCCGCTCACCCATCATCCGGCAGGGCGCGCACCACGTCGCCCAGAAATCGACCAGCACCCGGCCGGACGCGACCGCCGCGTCCAGTTCAGCCTTGCTTTTCACCTCGATTGCCATGTTGCTGTTTCCTCCGTTTGCTCATATTATGCGTATTATACCAAAACCGCCGCGGCTTCACGCCTCGCCGCGCCAGGGCTCGATGTGGACGACGATGTCCTCGACGTCCAGGCCGGCGCCGACCACCGCCTCCTTTACCGCGTGTCCGATGCCGTGGCCCTCGGCGACGGGCAGCGAGCCGTCCACCTGCACGTGGATGTCGGCCTGGAACTGCGAGCCGTAGCGCCGCGCCCGCGCCTTGTGCACGCCCTTCACTCCGGGCACCGCTGCGGCGACCGCGGCGACTGCCGCCGCCTTGTCCGCGATCTGGGCGTCGGTCATCACCTGCAGCGCCGGGTGCGCGAGCTTCCACGCCACATGGGCGACGAACGCGCTCACGACCAGCGCGCCGGCGGCGTCCACCCACCACAGCGACGGGAAGAGCCACACCACCGCCACCGCCGCCGCCACGGGAATGGAACTGAGCGCGTCCGACCGGTGGTGCCACGCGTTCGCCTCCAGCGCCGTCGACTTCGCCTTGCGCGCCGCGGACCGGGTGACGACGAAGAGCGCTTCCTTGAGGACGATGCTCGCGAGCGCCACGGCAAACGCCAGCGCCCCTGGCAGCGACTCCGCCCCGCCGCGCAGCAGCGAGACGACGGCGTTCCGCGCAAGCTCCCACGCGGCGAACACGAGCGCGACGGAGATGAACAGGGTCACCAGCGCCTCGATCTTGCCGTGGCCGTACGGGTGGTCGTCGTCCGCCGGCGCCACCCAGTAGCGGACGCTGAACAGCACCGCAAGGTCGGTCACGAGGTCAGAGGCGGAGTGGACAGCGTCGGCGACCAGGGCCTGCGAGGAGAACGCGAAGCCGGCGGCCGCCTTCGCCGCGGCAATGGCCACGTTTACCGCCATGCCGAAGCAGGTGACCCGACGCACCAGCGGAATGCGCGCGTCAATCTCGCCCCTTGGATTCTGTTCTCTCGTCGTTCCAGGCATAGCGCACCTCGTCCGCGTCGTCACGGCTCAGGCTGCCGGCGGCGCCAGTCGTCGAGGCCGTCGGCGATGGCCGCGGCGACCTTGGCGCGGCGCTCGCGGCTCCAGCAGTCGATCTCGCCCTCGGGAGTGGTGACGAAGTCCGCCTCGACGAGGCAGCTCGGTATCTCCGGGTTGCGCGTCACCGCCAGGTTCCCCTTCATCACGCCGTTGTTCTTGAGGCTCTCGCCCAGCGCCGCGGCCATGCGGCGGTTGACGGCCGCGGCCAGCCGCTCCCCGATCTCGTTCCAGGCGTAGACGCAGTGGTAGCGCAGCTTGCGCGGGTCCTTGTCGATCGGCGGCGCGTTGTGGTGAATGGAGACAAACGCGTCCGCGCCCTCGCGGTGCGCGACCTTCGGGCGGTCGTAGAGCTTGGGGAAGGAGTCGTCCTCGCGCGTCATCACCACCTTCCAGCCGCGTTTGACGAGCTCCGCCTTGACCGCCAGCGCAAGCCGCAGGTTGGCGTCCTTCTCCGGCAGCGAATGGGGGGAGAGGGCGCCGGTGTCGTTCTCGCCGTGGCCGGGGTCGATGACCACCACCGGCACGCGGTCGGGATGCTCAGACGGATGCGGGCGCGGCGTGTCGCCGGCGTAATCGAGCTTCTCGTACTTCGGCTGCGTTATCTTGTCCACGACCTTGTCGATGAGCGGCGGCTTCGGCGCGACGACGACCACGATGTTCGTCTCCGCCGCGGCTTCCGCCCCGGGCTCGACGCAGGAGACCGAGATCGTGTTGGTGCCGGGCTTGAGCTCGGCCATCGCCACCCATCCGCCCTGCGGGTGGACGGGGAACGAGCTGCCCGAGACGACCACGTTGGTCGTGCCGGGGGCGGCCGCGCCGAGCACGTAGCAGCGCTCGACCGAGGGCAGCGCGGCGCCCGGGCGCGGAAAGGCGACCGAAAGCGCCGCGAGAATGGCCGGAACCACCACCGCTCAGTCGGCGAAGAAGCGGTACTCGGTGCGGCTGCGCAGGGTCTCGCCCGGCCTCAGCACCGTGGAGGGAAACTCGGGATGGTTGGGCGAGTCGGGGTAGTGCTGGGTCTCGAGCGCCACACCCGCGAACTGCACCAGCTTCGCGCCGGCTTTCTTCGCGTCCATCGTGCCGTCCATGTTCTGCGCGCCGTACATCTGCATGCAGGGCTCGGTGGTCCAGATCTCGAGCCGGCGGCCGGAGACCGGGTCCTTCATCGTCGCGGCCGGATGGAGGACGCCCATTTCGCCGCGGAGCACGAAGTTGTGGTCGTACCAGTTGTCCATCGGCTTCAGGTGCTCGTTTTTCGCCATCCAGTCGGCCATCGCGCCGATCGCGCGCATGGCCGTGAAGTCAAAGCCGGTCCCCTTCACGTCAAGGTCCTTCACCGGGATGAGGCCGTCGTCGACGTCGGTGTAGCGGTCGGCGAAGATCTGGAGCTCCTGTCCGAGCACGGAGCCGCTCGCCTCGCCGGCGAGGTTCCAGTAGGAGTGGTGGGTGAGGTTGAGGATCGTCGGCTTGTCGGTGGTGGCCTCGTACTCGACGGACCAGACGTTGTTCGGCAGCACGCGGTAGCGGACCTTGCAGGTGACGGTGCCGGGGAAGCCCATCTCGCCGTCCTTGGAGACGTACATGAGCTCGAGCCCGCGCACGCGCGGCTCGTGGAGCGGCTTCACCGCCCAGATCTGGGCGTCCCAGCCCTGGGTGCCGCCGTGGATGCAGTTGTGGCGCGGCGGCTTGTCCTCGTTCACCGGCAGGGTGTACTCCTTGCCGTCGAGGGTGAACTTGCCGTCCTTGATGCGGTTGCCGAAGCGGCCGATCAGGGTGCCCATCGAGAAGCCGTTGCGCTCGTACTCGCCGGCGGTGTTGAAGCCGAGGGTGACGTCCTCGAGGTTGCCGTATTTGTCCGGCGCGTAGCAGCGCACCAGGCGGCCGCCGTAGTCGGAGACGTCGAGGATGAGCCCGCCCGCGCCCTCGATGCGGTAGAGCTTCGTCTGGCGGCCGTCGGAGAGCGCGCCGAAGCTGCGGTGCTGCATCATCGGGAAGCGCATGCCGCCGGGAGGGAACGGGCGACCGGGGTGCATGCCGGGGCGCGGCGGGCGGACGCGGGGGCCGACCGCCTCGGCGGCGGGCGACGAAGCCGCGGGCGCGGCGGGGGCCGGGTCCTGGGCGAAGCAGGCGCAGGCAAGCGCCGCGGCGAGGACGGAGACGACTGGCTTTTTCATGTGGATTTCCTCCTTGGTTTCCTTGAAATCGTGCGTGGCGCTATGCGACCGCGAGCATCGCCTCGATCGCGCGGCGCGCCCTGTCCGCGGTCTCGGCCGGCACCTCCACCTCGACGCGCATCTCCCGGAGCGACTCGCAGAGGTTCTGGAGCGTGTTCTTCTTCATGTTCGGGCACACCGCGCGGTCGGAGACGGGATAGAACGCCTTGTCCGGATTCTCCTTGCGCAGGCGGTGGAGAATGCCAATCTCGGTGCCGACCACGATCTCCGGCGCGGCGCTTTCGCGCGCGAAGCGGCACATTCCGCCGGTGGAGAGCGAGTGGTCCGCCGCGGCGCGCACGTCGGCGGCGCACTCGGGATGCACCAGCACCGGCGCGCCGGGATGGGCGGCGCGGGCGTCGGCGACGGCCTTGGCGGTGACGATCTGGTGGGTGGGGCAGTAGCCGGGCCAGAGCGTGTAGGAGCGGCCGAGGAGCCCGGCGATGTGGCTGCCGAGGTGACGGTCGGGCACGAACAAGATCTCCTCGTCCGGCGCAAAGGAGCGCATCACCTTCTCGGCGTTGCCGCTCGTCACGCAGATGTCGCACTCGGCCTTCACCTCGGCGGTGGAGTTGACGTAGCAGACCGCCTTCGCGCCGGGGTGCTTCGCCTTGAGCTCGCGGAGCTGCGCGGCGGTTATCATGTCCGCCATCGGACAGCCGGCGGAGGGATCGGGCACCAGCACCTTGCGGCCGGGGTTGAGGATCTTGGCGGTCTCGGCCATGAAGTAGACGCCGCAGAAAACGATGACGTCCGCCTCGACCTGGGTGGCGCGGCGGGCGAGCTCGAGCGAGTCGCCGGTGAAGTCCGCCGCGTCCTGCACCTCGCCGCGGCAGTAGTTGTGGGCGAGCACCACCGCGTTCCGCTCCCGCTTGAGCCTGGCTATCTCTTCATTGAGGTCCATGCGCGTATTATACCAAAACTAATGCGACTTGGCGGCGCGGGTCATGAACTCGACCGACTGCACGGTGTACGGCTCGACGGTAACGAACATTTCGTCGCACTTCGGCTTGACGTCGCACGGAAGCGGAACATACGTATTGCCTTGCGGCTCCCAGTTCGACCAGGTCTCGTAGCCGGTCTGCGTATCCTCCCAGCTGAGCTTATGCCAGTATCTGCCTTCGCCCGGCACTTCGCGGCAGTCGACGAACTTCTCGGGGCAGCTCAGCGCGCGGTAGGTTGGCGCGGCGAACTGGCGGCCGGGGATGACCACCCTGGCGCGCGCGGCGGCCGGAGTTGAGTTGACCATGAGGAGGCAGTAGCGGCCGCGGCCGTCGCCGGAGAAGAGATACTCGATTTCGGCACCGTCCTCCTTCAAGGTGCCGTGCTGGTAGAGAAGCGGATTGCTGCGCAGCGCCTCGCCGAGGATGCGGTACATGGCGCCGCGGTGCCCGACTTCCATCCGCGGCTGGTCGTAGGCCGTGCGGTCGTTGATGTAGACTGCGTCCGAGAGCGCGGCAAGCCGGTGGGGGCAGAACCAAGACTCCTCTGGCTGCGAAAGCGCCGCCAGGGTTAGGCGCGCCCTGGCCAGCGAGTTGCGGAAAACGCGCTGACAGAGCCTGTGCTCGACTGGGGGCTTGTGCCCGGCGGCGCAGCCGCGCGGCAGCTTGGGCCAGATCTTCTCGGCGCGGGCGAGGAAGTCGGCCCAGCACTGGGCGAGCGCCTCGCTGCGCTGGCCGTCTAGCGACTCGTCGTCAGACTCGAAGCCGGCGACGACGTCCTTGTAGCCGTTGTCGGCGATCCACTGGACGATCTCGACGCTCTCGTCGACCGCGTTGGTGGAGGCGCACTCGAGGCAGACGAACACCTTGATGTCATTGGCCCTGAAGAGGTCGAACGCGGCCTTGGGATTGCTCGGGCGCGTTTTCGGACCAGCCGCGTTCCGCCGCCGGAACCAGCCGTTCATGCCCTCGAGGCGAAGGAGGCTCGCGCCAGCCTGCTTGAGCGCGCGCGCAGTCTCCAGCCGGTTGGTCACGAACCACCAGTCGTCGTCCGCCGCCGACCAGAAGCTCTCCGGCGCAACGCAGAAGCCGATGCCGTGGTCGCAGCCGATCTTGCGCATGTCCAGGAACGGCTTGGCGGCGGGATCGAGCGAAATCTCGCAGTCGGCGAATGCCGCCATCGCCGCGATCGCCACGGCCGCAACCAACAAAAAGTATCTTAACTTACCCATGCCACGTATTATACCAAAAATGGCGGCGGGGAACGGGGAACGGGGAACGGGCGGCGCCCCAGCTAAAAATCCTCTGCGTCCTTTGCGTTCTTTGCGGCTTAAAACAACCGCCGCGGTTTAGGGCACGATGGCGCCGATCGCCTTCAGCTGGCGCTTGGCGTCCTCGACGGCCACCTCGCGCGGATCTACGTCCCGCTTCGCCGCCAGCGCCGCCACGACCCCGGCGGCCTGGCCGATCGCCATGCACGACGCCTGCACGCGCAGCGCGGAGTTCGCCCCGTGGTCGCTCGAAACCGCCCGTCCGGCGACGAGCAAGTGCTGGACGCCCTTGGGGATCATCGTGCCGAGCGGGATCGTGCCGACCTTGCCGGGCTCGTGGTACACCTGGTGCGAATCCTTCCACGCCGCGTTGTGCTCGTCGATGAACCAGTAGGAATAGCAAAGCGAATCCGGCTCGACGGTCCCCGCGAGATAGTCGGCCTCGGTCAAGGTCTTCTCCCCGACGACGCGGTACGTCTCGCGGACGCC
>JAEIGA010003461.1_pt1 | contig 24718 bp, 21 predicted proteins | sample 9270691 | NCBI WGS metagenome assembly JAEIGA01 (sample SAMN17057246, study PRJNA624740) | gut metagenome | biome: biome; isolation source: fecal sample | host: Bos grunniens | place: China: Xizang | collected 2019
CTGTGTGTTATGACCGTATGTACCGACAAAAAGAGACGCTCGGCGATTTCCTTGTTTGTCATGCCGCCAACAACGCACACTACAATCTCTCTCTCCCTCTGGCTCAATACATTTGCAGCTACTTCGTCGTGAATGCCATTGGATGTGAGGTTTATTGTATCCGCTTCCTGATGAGATTCAATATTCTCCTCAGCCATATATGCTCCTGAGACATTTTCACGCTCCAAAACCCTTGCTAAAGCAGCTGCAATGGCATCTGATGTGTCATAAATGGAAATGACTCCGTCATACCCTCGGGTCAAGGCTGCCTGCTCCAGGGAGGAGAGAAGGGCAACATACCTTACACCCGAAAATTCTCTCTTCAACTTGTCAATTGCAGATATATTCTTTTCACCAGGCATGGTGCCGCACAATAGAGAGGGATTTACAATAAGCATATCCGGCGAGTGCATGTTCATACAATCACCAAGTTCTTCTGCTGTGGCAATCTCAACTATATGGAGTTTTGCATCAATCAGCCCCTTGAGAGCAACAATGACACCACTCCTCACAATAAGTGAAGAGTCTGCTACAGCAATATGCAATGTATCATTACTTATGTGCATGACCCAACTCCTTTTCAAGGTTCATAACTGCAGGAACAAACAGGTAATCCTCTATCCTGCAGTGCGACTGAAGTTCCTTTTCACATGAAAATATATCAAACAGCACACTATTGAGCAGGTTGTTGTTCGCACTCTGCTGCGGAATGTATTTGATGATTATATTTTTGAGCTCAGTAAGTTTTTCATCAACGGGTATATGGTAGCGCGAGAATGTTGATATGGCAAAATTGCCGTCGGCCCTACCCTCAAGAAGTGATTCCACAAATGGAAAAACCAGTTGTTCCTCATACTCCATGTGCTTGCCGACTTCAGCCATGTAGTCATCAAAAAATTTGAGTACAAGTCCTGTAACTTCACCCTGTTTACCTATTGCTGCAACAAGCTTCTCCCTTATACCCGGAAGTGCAAAATCAAGAAAGTAACTGTGTGACCTTTTAAGGTAGTCAAGCAATGCATCAACAGAGAGATCATTGCCATAATCAGCTATTCTATTTGTATTGTCCGACAAAAAATTTATCACAGCCAGAAAGGTTCCCAAATCTACATTCTGGCGGCTGCAGACCTGATGCACGCTATCATCGCCAAAGCCCAACGATATTCCGAAACGGCTCATAACCAACAATAAAGAGGCATTATCACATATAATCTCAGACATCTTGTCTGTAGCCTTGTAAACATTCTTGTCACACTTCATTTCCATAGGATTTACTCATACAAATATATCACATTACTTCCACAAGAGACTCTCACACCAGACAACTCTATATAAACGGCACATATACAAAACCAATTATCATATCATTTTAGCAGATAGCACTACAGCATCTCAAAGGATCTGGTCTCTTTGTTGAAACGCATACTGCTGTTGGTAAAGAGTTTCTCAAAGGCACCGGACTCCATGAGGGATGCCGGAGTATCGTTGTAGAAGCCGTCTGAAGCCATAAGCCATATCTTGTCACACATATCTATGGCAAGCTGCAGGTCATGAGTTGAAAAAATGATAAGCTTGCCCGTTTTATGTGCAATCTCCCTGAGCAGCTTGGTAATTATAAATCGGTTTGCGATATCAAGAAAAGCGGTAGGCTCATCAAGTATTATTATTGAGGAGTCCTGGACAATTGCCGCTGCAATTGTGGCACGCTGATACTCTCCATCACTCAAGCCAAAACTGTTCCTCTCCTCAAAGCCCTCAAGGCCCACCATTTCCAGAGCCTGGGAAATTCTTTTGTTGTCGCTCTCAGTGATTGTACCCAACCAATTGGTCTTGTAGTAACAGTTTATGCTGAGCATATCTTTCACAGAGAGATGATTGGCCCTCTCGGTATGTGATGCCACAAATGATATCATCTGCGAAAGTTCCTTATGGCTGAACTCCTCAATCATACGCCCATTGTAGAGTATATGGCCATTTGAACCGGATGATGGTCTGCTGTTTGAATCAGAAGAGTGTGGCTCCTGCCTTCTGAAAATTGGAATAAGCCCGGCAATGCTCTTGAGGAGTGTACTTTTACCCCTTCCATTTGAGCCAATCAGGGCAATGAGTTCACCGGCAGAGGCAGAAGCATTTATATTTTCAAAAATTACCTTCTGCCTGCCGTCATTATTGAATCCCAATGCAAGAGATTTTATTTCAATCAGTTTTTCACTCATTTCCTGACATTTACCATTCATTTACCTTTATTTGGCAAAATTGCATGTACTTTCACATCCTTATACCCGACAAATCACACCCTGTTCTTTATAATTATATACAATATTACAGGTATTCCAAGCAGTGCCGCAACCGTATTGATTGGAATTACACTTCCCGAACCCGGCATCTGTGATATGATATCTGCAAGCAACATTACTATTGCCCCGATAAAGGCGGAAGCGGGAAGCAGAATCTTATGATTTGCATTCCTGAATATAAAACGGGATATGTGAGGTACCGCAATGCCTATGAAACCAATCGGGCCACAAAAAGCTGTAACACTTCCGGCCAGAAGGGTTGTGGCTACCAATATGCGTATCTTTATTGCCTTTACATCAAGTCCCATTGCCGCAGCATGCTGTTCACCAAGAAGAAGGGCATTAAGATCCTTTATGTTGTAGATGGAGAGCAGGAGTCCGGCAACCACCATTACTGAGAGTATTGCCAACTGAAGCTTTCCAAGACCTGCAAAGCTGCCCATAGTCCATATTACATACGTTTTAAGTGATGCTGCACTGGTAAAATATTGCAACAGACTTATTATTGCACTAGCCACACTTCCGGCCATTATACCAAAGATGAGCAGAGAAAGATTCTCTTTTAGCTTGTTTGACAATGATATAATGAGCAGTGTAAGTAGAAATGCACCTGCAAGGGCCGCACCGGCTATTCCAAAAATCTGAAAGAAGGGGTGGCTCATATCAATGCCGAGCAGAGAACCTCCCATTACAAAAATGGCCACACCGAGCCCTGATGCCGCACTTATTCCCAAAATATATGGATCAGCCAGAGGATTTCTGAAGAGGGTCTGCATCTGCAAACCGCAAACGGAGAGTCCAACTCCGGCCATAAGTGCCACAATTGCCTTTGGAAGTCTGAAATCCAGTACAATATCCTTTACAAAGGAGTTTTGCAGAGTGTCGGGAAGAGAATTTGATGCAAAAATTGAATTGAATATATCCTTGACAGGAATTGCCACTGCTCCCGACAGAATGTCGACAACAAAGCAACACAACAGCATAACTGTAAAGAGAATATAATATTTTGCACCGTTTTTCATTGTTGCAAAGTTAAAAAAAATTAAATTTGCGCCCGAATTTAGAGATACATAAAAGAAGAATAATTATGAGAAAGAAAATTGTTGCAGGTAACTGGAAAATGAACACCGTGATTGCAGAGGGTGTTGAGCTTGCAAAAGAGGTTGTAAAAGAGTCTGCAAGTGTTCCTGCAGATGTAAAATTGATTTTGGGTGCTCCATTTGTACACCTTACATCTGTTGCTGCTGTTGTTGGCGGCACATCTGTTGCTTTGAGTGCACAGAACTGTGCAGATGAGGTTAAGGGTGCATACACAGGCGAGGTTTCTGCCAAGATGTTGGCTTCAGTTCCTGTCGAGTATGTAATTTTGGGCCAATCTGAAAGAAGAGAATATTATGGTGAGACCAATGAGAAATTGGTTAAGAAGATAAATCTTGCCTTGGCTGAGAAGATCTCTCCAATCTACTGTGTTGGTGAGAAATTGGAGGAGAGAGAGGCTGGCAAACACTTTGAGGTTGTAGCTGCACAAATCAAAGAGGTTTTGTTCACTCTTACTGCTGAGCAGATGAAAAATGTTGTTATTGCTTACGAGCCTGTATGGGCTATTGGTACCGGTAAAACTGCAACAAGCGAGCAGGCACAGGAGATCCACGCTTTTATCAGAGCAACTTTGGCTGAGCAGTTTGGCGAGTTGGCACAGGAGATCTCAATCCTTTACGGTGGCAGCTGCAAACCATCAAATGCAAAAGAGTTGTTTGCACAGAAAGATATTGACGGAGGTCTAATCGGTGGTGCATCCTTGGTTGCTTCTGACTTTGTTGCAATAGCAAAAAGTTTCTAACAGAGACCAGAATATCAATATATTATAGCGCAACAAAGAGACTGTACTGGGCATTTTGTCCTTTACAGTCTTTTTTTTATTAATCTTGTACCTTATACAAGATAATACTAAAACACGTGAAATGAAAAAGAGACTGCTTTTTATCTGCACATTTATTCTGGCCTCCTTAACGGTTGCCTGCACCCGAAACGGTTCACAGGATGGTTCTGTCCATGTTCTTGACATTGAGAAAGGAATAGATGATATTGGTTATGTAAACCTGAGCAAATATGCATCTGAAATCAATTACATCCCTTTGGAGACCTCTCTTGACTGTATGATGAGTTCCGATGAATATGTGTCAATAAGGAAGATGGGCGACATGTTCTATTTTTATTCACAGTTTGGGGCACCGGTATTCTCTTTCAACAAAGAGGGCAAATTCAAGGGAATGGTAGGTGTCAATGGAAGGGCTGCACACGAATTCACGAGATATATAAGGAGTTTTGCTGTGAACGAGGAGAGAAATGAACTTGCAATCTGTGACATGTCAGGAAAACTGCTCATATATGATTCCAACGGAACTTTCACAAGATCTGCACAGATTGGAGGAGAAGTTCAGGAAATATCTGATTACAAGATTTTTCATGCTACTGATGACGAGTATTTTTTCCTTAGGGAGTCACTCAATAACGATATTCCCGATGTAGGCACAGACGAAAAATATGCCGAGCAGCACCTTGTTACAGTCAATTCAAAAGGTGAAATATCAAATGAGAAGTTATGGGGCCATGTATATGGAATAACCACCCCAAAAGCAAATCGTTCAGGAGTAACATCATCATTGTTGAAATCCGCTTTACTTGAAACCGACAAAAAATTTACCATCATTTCCAATACCGACACCATTTACTCATACAATCCCCTCTCCAAAGATGCTGTAGCAGAGTATGTGATTGATTTTGGAAAATATGCCCTTGGCGGCTCAAATCCCTCTATGGCCAAGTTTAACCAGGGTGACATATTTTTTGACACTGAACATTTTCTTGTTTTTTCAATCATGTTTCCAATCTCTTACTTTAAAGATGAGTACCCTACCAATTTGCGGACTGTGTTTGTATATGACAAACAGAGCAGATCAATAAATGCATTGAAACTGGATAGACTCTACGGCCATGCCTTGGTCTACAATGGCTTCGGTACAAGGGCCAACGAAAAGGCAAAAGGGTTTGCAGGCTTTACGAATGATCTGGATGGCGGAATTCCTTTTGTTCCAAGATACATAAAAGATGGAAAGATGTACCAGATAATGGATGCCATAAGATTCATGGATCTTGCAGAAAAGGGCAATTCAAAGAGGATGAAAGAGGTGGCTACCAATCTGAATGAAGATAGCAATCCTGTGCTTATAGAAGTTACACTCAAGAAATAACAAAACAGACGACATGCAAAAAAGTATTACTGCAATTATTCTATGCATCATTGGAGCAATTTCAATATGTGCATGCTCACAAAAAACCGAAGAGTTCAAGGTCATTGACATTGGAAACGCCTACGAAAACCGCGAGCCTGTTATGGCCAGCGACTACTTTTCCGCTATAGACTATATTCCACTGGAGACCTCAGAGGAGTCACTTCTCAATGGCACAAATGCACTTACAATCCTGCCTGCAGAAGACAGGTTCATTATTCTCAACAGAATGGAAAGGAAGGCAGATGCCACCATTGAGAGTTTTGACTTGTCAGGAAATCTGCTCGAATTCAAAGCAGAGTACGGCAGATCCGAAGAGGAGTTTACAAATGTACGCCACATTATTCTCAAAGATGATGAACTTTTTGTCTTTCAGGCTACAAGAATCTCCATTTATGACTTGGACGGAAACTATAAGGAGAGTATACATTTTCAGGAAGGTATTAACTCTATCCAGCCCCCTTTTATGATAGACAAACGCACCTTCGGCATTTTGGGAAATGACATCGAAAACAAAAAATTCTGTATTGACCTCATTGATACAACAGGAAAGCGCATTTACGGCAAACCGTTTGCCTCACATACAGAAGAGGCAGGAAAGGAGAGATTTATTGAGAGGAATGGGATGAAGATTCCTTTACCTACATTCCCTGCCGCACATTTCTATACCAATAACGAAAAAGTCTTCTTTGCACAAAAATTGAATGATACCCTTTACACCATAGACACAAAAGATCTGCAGAAAAGGGCAAGTTATATATTTGACTACGGTAAATATATCGACCACAAATCTCCAAAAAGAAATCTATTCATAATGGAGACAAAACACTTTTTGCAATGCAGGGTGCTTTTCAATAAAGATCTTTTCAATACAGAACCCGGATACATTAGCCCTACATTCATATATGATGAAGCCAGCGGCAAGACCAGAATGATCCCACATAACAAAGAGTTTGACAGAAGCGGTTTTGTAAATGATGTGAATGACGATGCCCTTCTATTCATGCCTGAAGTATGCAGTGGTGACAAGATGTACCAGCTGTTCGATGCTGTTGACTTCATTGAATTTGCCGAAAGAAGCAACTCTGCCAAAATAAAGGAAGTTGCTGCCGGAATAACAGAAGAGAGCAATCCTGTACTTGTAATCGGTACCCTAAAATAGTTACTGTGAAATAGCCATTTTTAGGTATTGACTCGCAGTGCCCTGCAAATTATCTTTGCATTGTACCCAAAGGTCATATCAGAGATACATGGTACAGATTGTTTATTGATGAAAACTGCCTCTCCTGCGGGACGGGCAGTTTTTCATTATAGCGCGGCAGCAGATCTCCAATATACGTACTCTCTGCGTTGCGGGTAATCCTGAACCGGAAATGCCCCTGGATTGGAGGAGTTGATAAAAAACAAAAAAGACACTCCAAAATGGAACGTCTTTATTGCTTTTAGAAATGATCTATTCAATTAATTTCTAATACAAATCCTCTGAAGATACGGTCAATTTTTTACGACCTCTTCTGCGACGTGCAGCAAGAACTCTTCTTCCGTTAGGAGTAGACATACGCTCACGGAATCCGTGTTTGTTGCGGCGTTTACGTTGTGATGGTTGAAATGTGCGTTTCATATTATGACAATTTTATAATTTTCTGTTTGGGACGGCAAAGGTAACATTTTACTTTGAAACTACAAAATTATTTTTCGTTCGGATTCTTGAAAATATGTATAATACGCTTCTCTTCAAAAAAATCTTCACCGAAATAGTTACTTATGTTGGCAATATTAATGTAATCCCTGTTTATTTTGCAGGTTTTGGCAGCCATATCCACCTCCTGCAACAGGGCGCCCCTCTTTGAAGGATCCTGGTTCCAGGTAATATCTCCACCCTTCAGATATAGGATTCCTTGAGTATATTTTCCCTTTACCCAAGGCAAAAAGCCCTTAAGTTCAGTAACAGCCCTCGATACAATAAAATCAAAGACCTCATTCACCTGCTCTGCCCTGCCGTTCACTATGGTAACATTCTCCAACCCCAAGGCATCCGCTACCGCCTGTGCAACCTTTGTCTTCTTGCCAATTGAATCTACAAGCACAAACTCGCACTCCTCAAAAATGATAGCCAACGGAATACCAGGAAATCCGCCACCTGTACCAACATCCATTATCTTTGTTCCCGACGGAAAACTATAATATTTTGCAATTGCCAGAGAGTGCAGCACATGGTGCAGGTAGAGTTTGTCAATATCCTTTCTGCTTATGACATTTATCTTCTCATTCCACTCCTTATAGAGCGGATAGAGCATCTTTATCCTCTCCTTTTGTCTCTCCGTAAGATTCGGAAAATAACCGAAAACCAATTCTTCCATTTCTGCGATTTTTACTTATCCTTAATTTTCACCGGCAGGTCTTTCGCTCTCCGCCCCAACACCGTTTTCAACCTCTGTTGGAGTTGTTCCAACCCTTTTAACCAGTATCTCCTTTGCCCTTTTCAACCTTGTCCGCACCGTATTAAGCGGCATATCCAGCTTTTGTGCAATCTCCTCGTATGCCAATTCGTTTATGAACCTCAACATGGCCACTCTCCTGTACTTGTCGCCAAGCTCATCAATATATCCCAACAAAATCGAATACTCCTGATTGCTTATCATGTCATCCTCCGGAGAGTTCTCAAGTTCACTGCCATAATTTGAGATTCCGTCACCACCCTCACCTCCAAATCCAGCCTCTACACTCACTCTCCTCTTCCTTATATAATCAATTGCACAATTCTTGCCTATTGCATAGAGCCAAGTTGAGAACTCATATTTGGGATCATATCCGGATATTCCTGAGAATGCCTTCTGAAATGCCTCCTGACATATATCCACAGGCTCTTCAGCCATCTCAAGTCCACCACTTCTGCAACCTGAAATATACTCCGAAATATGAAGTGCCAACCCCTTGCCATACCTCTCCATAAGTTTGGCAAATGCCTTCTGTTCCCCGCTTTGGGCCAATGCTACAAGTTCCCTATCTGACAGGTTTTCCATACTAATGGGCCTCCAGCCAATTTTTTCCTCCATTGCACTCCACAATAAGCGGAACGCTCAATTCAAATACACTCTCCATCTCCTCCTTCACCATCTTCTCAAGTCTCTCCTCCTCCCCCGGCACAACATCAAATACAAGCTCATCATGAACCTGTAAAACCATTCTACTCGCAAAATTATCCGTTTTCAAACGTTTGTGCACGTTTATCATTGCAATCTTTATAATATCTGCAGCACTTCCCTGCAAAGGGGCATTTATGGCATTTCTCTCGTTGAATCCCCTTACTGCTGCATTCCTCGAGTTTATGTCAGGCAAATATCTTCTTCTGTGGCATATAGTCTCAACATAACCTGCCTCCCGGGCCTTGGCTATCATATCATCCATATACTTGCGTACGTTAGGATAGTTTCTGAAATACTCCTCAATAAGAGCCTTTGAATCTGCCCGTCCCATTCCGAGGCGCTGCGAGAGTCCAAATGCCGATATTCCATATATTATTCCAAAATTTGCGACCTTTGCCCTACTTCTCTGCTCTCTGCTTACCTCCTCTTCCGGCACCCCAAACACCTTGGCTGCAGTTGCTGTATGAATATCCATTCCCCTGTTGAAGGCATCTATCAAATCCCTATCCCCACTCATGTGGGCCATAAGTCTCAACTCTATCTGGGAATAGTCGGCTGAGACAATGGAACCATCAGGGTACGATGGTACAAATGCCTTTCTTATCTCCTTGCCACGTTCGCTCCTTATAGGAATATTCTGCAGATTAGGATTGGTTGAGCTCAATCTGCCTGTAGCTGTTATTGTCTGGTTGAATGTAGTATGTATCTTGCCGGTTACTTTATCAATTAATTCAGGCAGATTGTCAATATAGGTTGAGAGCAGTTTTTTCAATGCCCTGTAATCCAATATCAGGGAGATTATCGGATGCAGGCCGGAAAGTTCATTCAGGGTCTCTTCATCAGTAGGATAGTTTCCTTTGGAACTCTTTTTTACCTTAGGGTTGAGTTTGAGTTTTTCATATAGAAGAACACCTATCTGTTTGGGAGAAGAGAGGTTTACTGAATCATCGCCAGCCATCTCCCTAACCTGGCTCTCAATAGCATTCATCTGCGATGTAAGCTGCTTGCTGTACTCTTTCAAATGGGCTGTATCAATCTTCACACCCTCACACTCCATACTGCCGAGTACACCAATCAGAGGCATCTCCAGTTTCAGGTAGAGCTCCTTTTGTCCGGCATCTTCCAATGCCTGCAGCACCTTCTCATACAGAGGCAACATAAGGGCACAGACTCTTTTGTCTCTTGTCTGGGGCTCCACAACAGGCTCTTCTGCCGTTACAGAGAAGAGGTCAGGTTCAAAACCATCCACTGCAACATCACCGGAAGCCTCCTCACACTCCGCATCAATATCTGCAGACAGATACGACCTGATGAGCATATCCTCCTTATGGCTGCGTTCCGGATTTATCAGGTAGTGCATAATGGAGAGATCGCCTACATTTTCCAAAAGGCCTTTTAGCGAATGGCTGTTCAGGTCAACACCGCACCTCTTGAGTTTTTTTATACACTCCTTGAATCCATACCCCACCTTAAAGATGTTTTTATCTTCAAGTATCCTCTTCAAATTTGCAGATAAGGCATCATCTTCTCTACCGAATATCTCCTCAATATTGCCGGCTACCGATGTGAGCAGTTTTCCGTCATGCGCTCCAACACCATTTTTATAAGCAGAGATCAGAAGTATTCCGCTTGATGTTATTGCTACACTTACCATTCCCTCTCTTTCAACAACAGGCAACATTTCATCAAGTGAAGTATCTTCGTAATTGTATTTTATCTGCTGAACTGCACCACCACTCTCCTGCCCATCCTCTTTTGAAGCTGAAGCCTCCATAGACCTAAGTTCCTCCAACGGCACCGACAATAGCTTCCTTAAAGAGTTGAATTCATACTTGTTGAATATTTTAAGAATCTCCTGATAGTTGAATGGAGCCAGAACTATATCATCAACGCCAAGAGGAAGTTCAATATCTTTCTTTATGGTAATGAGGAATCTGCTCATCTCCAACTGCTCCCCGGCTTGAATGAAAGAGTCACGCTGCTTTGGCGGAAGTTCATCAAGATGAGACTGTATTCCGCTTATGCTTCCATATTTGCCGACCAGTTTTTTTGCACCCACTTCTCCTATACCCTTCACTCCTGGCACATTGTCGGAGGCATCACCCCATATGGTGAGAATATCTATTACCTGTTCCGGAGAGCAGACACCGTAATTGGCACAGATCTGCTCCTTTCCCAACACTTCAAGTTCATTACCACCTTTTGCCGGCTTGTACTGGAAAATATTGTCGGTCACAAGCTGGCCATAATCTTTGTCGGGAGTAACCATAAAGATACGGCTCTGCTGCGACTCCCATTGCGAAGCCATGGATCCTATCACATCATCCGCCTCATACCCGGGTATCATCACTACCGGTATTCCAAATGCGGCAAGTATCTCCTGCAAGGGCTCAAGCGCCTGCTTGACAAGTTCAGGAGCTGCACTCCTGTTGGCCTTGTACTCAGGATAGGCTTCATGCCTGAAGGTCTTTGCAGGGGGGTCAAATGCTACAGCCAAATGAGTAGGCTGCTCCTTTGCCACAAGTTCAAGAAGCATCTTGGTGAAGCCAAAGAGAATTGAGGTGTCAACACCTTTTGAATTTACCATCGGCCGCCTCATAAATGCATAATACATTCTGAATATCTGTGCATGGCCGTCAATTAGAAATATCTTCTTCATACCTCCGCTTCGTCAGTTAAATTCAATATATATCACAACTTGCCATTGTCTTCTGCATACCACTCCACAAAAGATGACGGACTCTCATGGAGCCTGAGACTGTGCAATTGCACATTATCGGGAAGATGGGAGCTGATCACTGAAGCAAAATATACTATAAGGTTCTCACATGTGGGCTGGAAGTCCAACAGCACAACCTTCTCATACGCACTGCCCAACTCAAGAGCCATTGGCGACTCGTTCCTCAATACCAACGCATGGTCAAACTTTTCTACTATGGTGTCGTTGACAATCCGCTTGAAATCAGAAAAGTCAAGCAGCATACCATTCTTGCAATTGGAATCATCATCAATAGGCGTACCCTTGACGGTCACATAGAGAACGTAAGAGTGACCATGAATGTTGCGGCACTTTCCATCGTATTTGTAAAGGGCGTGTGCCCCTTCATATCTGAACTCTTTGGTAATGCGTATAATAGACATACTTCAATCTTAAAAGAACAAAGATAGCAAAATTTGGCAATTTAATCAGCGGGAGGTACGCAAGTAACACTTTGGCTGCTATCTTAAATATTTTATTTAAAAAAATCATATTTCTTTTGAATAATCTATTAATTTGTTAATTTTGTAGTAAATATAGTTCAAAGCTTAAATTTTCAAAATATGGATATAAATCAATTTCTTTCAGACAATGCTCTAAACATGAAACCATCTCCCATCAGGGAGCTGCTAAGCATGATCAACAAACCGGGAATGATTTCATTCGCCGGCGGATTCCCCAACCCACTATCATTCCCTATACCTGAGATAAAACAGATAATGAATGAAGTGTTGGATGAACAGGGCACTCAGGCTCTTCAGTATGGAGGAACTGACGGCAACCGTTCTTTGAGGGAGGAGATTGCCAAAAGATATATTAAACAGGGTATGGATATAGATGCAGACAATATTATAATTACAACTGCATCACAACAGGCAATTGACCTTACTGCAAGAGTCTTTGTCAATCCTGGTGACACTGTTGTTGTAGGACTTCCTTCATATCTTGGAGCACTGCAGGCATTCAACTCTGTAAGGGCCAATATTGTTGGAGCAGAGAAGGATGAGGAGCTTGAAGCAGTTGTAAGGGCTATGTGCATGAGTGGCAAAAAGCCTAAATTCATATATGCGATCCCTGATTTCCAGAATCCGTCAGGTCTGACAATGACTGTTGAACAACGCAAGTATATGGTACATATTGCAAGAAAATATGACTTGCTCATTGTTGAGGACAGTCCTTACAGGGAGATCAGATTTGAGGGTGAACACCAGCCGCTTATTGCCACAATGGCTCCAGAAAGGACTATAGTTCTTGGAACATTCTCAAAGACCTTTGTACCTGGATTCCGTCTTGGTTGGGTCATTGCACCTAAAGAGATTGTGTACAGATACAATCTTGCAAAGCAATCATCAGATTTATGTTCTCCTATATTTGACCAGTGCGTTGCTGCCAAATATCTTGAGAAGGGCTACTTTGAGAAGAATCTTGAAAAGACAATCGAACTTTACCGCCACAAGAGGGATTTCATGCTTGAGTGTCTGGAGAAATATATGCCTGAAAATGTAAAATGGACAAAACCTGAAGGCGGATTGTTCCTTTTTGTCCAGCTTCCTGAAGGTTATGATACAACTGAACTTTTCAAGATGGCCATAGACCAGAACGTGGCATTCGTGATTGGAGAGGCTTTCTTCTGTGACGGAAGTGGCAAGAATACCATGCGTCTGAACTTCTCATTTATGGATGATGCCAACATTGATGAGGGTATAAAACGCCTTGCAACCACAATCAGAAGGCTGTTTGAAAGCAGATAATATATCAGCTCAGCTGAATATTTGCTCCATAGATTTTTAAATTAGTTAACCAAGAGGGTGATTTCTCACCCTCTTATTTTTTTACTCCTGTGGCAAAACGATCCAAAGTATAAGATATAACCAGAACAATAGAGATCCTGTAAGTATTGTAAGTATAAGGTATGCCACTCTCATTATTGAGACATCCATTCCAAAGTAGCGCGCCAATCCTGCGCATACGCCACCCAATTTCTTGTCATTTGCAAGACGAACCAATTTCTTTTCCATAAATTCTGCTGATTAGTTAATATAATAGTTTTATATCTGTATTCTGATTTGTACAATCAAAATCCCGTTACTCCTCCTCCAGAGCCTGCGAATTTGCATATTTGCGCCATTTCTCAATTAGGGCAACCATGTCGGCCGGCAGGGATGTCTCAAAAAAGATATGCTTACCGGTTACAGGGTGGTCAAAACCGAGGGTCTTGGCATGGAGAGCCTGTCGGGGAAGCAACTGGAAGCAGTTGTCAATAAACTGCTTGTACTTTGAATAAAGAGTACCCTTAAGGATCCGGTCTCCTCCATAACGGTCATCATTGAACAAGGGGTGACCAATATGGTTCATGTGTACCCTAATCTGATGTGTACGTCCGGTTTCAAGTATACACTCGACCAAAGTAACATAACCAAAACGTTCAAGTACCCTGTAATGTGTAACAGCATGCTTACCGTAATCGCCGTTTGGAAAGACCTTGAAACGCATCCTGTCATTTGGATCACGGGCTATATTGCCCACAATTGTTCCTGAATCATCCTTAACATTTCCCCATACTATAGCTACATACTTCCTCTCAATCGTATGATAGAAGAACTGCTTGGCAAGATTCAACTGCGACTCATCATTCTTTGCCACAACAAGCAGACCTGATGTATTCTTGTCGATTCGATGAACCAACACACCCATTCTCTCATCATCGGCATCAGCACCCTGACTCAATCCCAGATGGTGTGCCAAAGCATTGACCAATGTTCCGTGGTAGTGGCCATGCCCCGGATGGACCACAAGTCCGGCAGGCTTGTTTACCAGCAACAGATCATCATCTTCATATACTATATCAAGTGGAATATCCTCAGGAATAACCTCCATACCACGTCTTCTATATGGAAGTACAATAGTTATAAGATCGTATGGTTTTACCCTGTAATTTGCCTTTACAATCTTATCGTTCACCCTCACATATCCGGCATCTATAGCAAGCTGGATTCTGTGGCGTGAGGTTTTTTCCATGTGCTCGGTTATATACTTGTCAATACGCAACAGAGACTGTCCCTTATCTACATTGAACCTGTAGTGCTCAAACATTCCTTGCTGGGAGTCATCATCAAAATCCTCATTCTCGCTCAGCACATCATCATTCTCACTCATATCAATGTCAAGCATGGGATCATACTCCGGCCTCATAGCAGGCTCCATTCTCTTTTCCTCTCTCTTTGCCATAATATAAGATTACTCTTCCACCTCGTCACTCTCCGGGTTTTCTATTACCGGAACTATTGTCTTGCTCAAATATAGAGTTACAGCTGTCCCCAACTGCACCGGTATGGTATCATTGGCCTCAGGAATCTGCCTGTAGACCAAAGCACACATAGAATCTGCATAATTCTTGACCGACTCATCGAAAAAAACCTTCTTTACATTGAGAGAATGCTCTGCAAGTCTCTCACGTACAAGGCGATATGGCACAGCCCTTACCTCAGGGACATACGTTACCGCAGAATCCTTCATATTCACTCCAACCCTGAGGTCGATCACACTCTCACCCGGCAATTTTGTTCCAGGAGCAATCGGACGTCCCCTATAAAGCTGCTCAAGTACATTATTGGTGGCAATGTCATTCACATAAATGAGTTTTCCAAGAACCAACTGGCTTGACAACAGCTCAGACTGCGCTTGTCTTAATGAATACCCCACAGTAGAGGGCATGCTTACCATTTTTGGCATTTTTGCATTTATAGTCAATAGGATTCTCCTGTTTTTCTTCACCTTTCCACCAGGCTCAGGATTCTGACGGAAGATTGCCCCGAGGGCCATTCTGTTAATGTATACCGAATCGGTCACCTCAAGTCTCATCGAGTGCTTCCTCGCTTCAGCCTCAGCCTGCTCGACACTCATATTTATAAATGATGGAACTTCAAGTTCCTGATTGTGCCTTGTAATGAATTTAAGGAGTGTAAAAAGTACAAAAAGCAGCACCATCACGGCACATCCAGAGAGTAGAAGATGCTTCAAAATCCAGTTATCCTTCAAACCTGCAGCCTTTTTCCCGACCTTTCCGGCTGACTTTTTCTTATTCTCCGCCATATTGAAATTATTTGTCACAAATATACGCATTATCTGAAAAAAATTGCCGTCCAGAAAAAAAATATGCCGGAACTCCATGTAAAGGATTCCGGCATACACTCTTTGCAAATATTGCCACTATCTTCTTGGTCCCATTCCCATTCCAGGGCCGCGCATACCGCCCATTCCAGGGCCACCACCTGTAAACTTGCCAAAGCGCCATACAAGCGAGAACATGATATATTGGCCAAGTGTATTGTTCTCTGTATCCTGAATATAGTTTTCAGTTGTTGTACGGTAGACATTCTTGGCATCCTTAAGTATGTCATAAATCTTTGCCTTAAGGGTAATCTGGTTCTTGAAGAGCTGTTTTGAAATCTCTGCATTCCATACTGTTGAATTGTCACCGTAGCCGTCGCCATAACCGATATAGAATTTATGGGCAATATCGGTAACAATGTTTACACCTCCAGGAATTGTAGCATTTACTGAACCTGTGATTTCATTGGTCCATGTTGCAACCTTGTCAATGCTCTGCACGCTGTACCATGCATTCTGGTAGTTTACACGTCCTCCGGCACGTACCTCAATGAAATCGTTTCTGTAAGAGAGTGTCAAATGTTCAGAAAGAGAGAGGGTCTGGGTAATGTTCTTTACATAATCACCCTTCTCCGCCACATAAGTGATTCCGTTTCCAAACCTTACAAAGGTCATTGAGCCTATGGAGAAGTTCGATTTTGCAATCTTTGAGTTGTACATTGCTCTTCCCGACAATGAATAGACCCCGGTACCATCATTATATGGCTGTGTATACTGGACACCATTATCATCATACCAGCTCTTGGATACAATCTTGTTTGTAGTGTATGAGGCATCAATAAATGTTCCGAACCAGCTGAATTTCTCTCTGTTGCCTGTCCTGTACTCAAAATTCAACGAGTGGGTGAACTCTGGGTTAAGATTCATGTTACCCATAGTAACCCTCAATGGGTTTGTATTGTCAGGAATAGGAAGCAATTGGTTAATTGAAGGTTGTGATGTTCTTCCCCTATATCTGACTCTCAAGAACTTCTGGTCGCTTATCCTGTAGTCAAACCTTGCCGATGGTGCAATATTGGTTACAGTATACGAAGTATCCCTTCCTCTTCCGTAACTCTTTGTAGTAGCGGGCTCCACACCTATACCAACTGTAAGGTTATACTTCTGCTCCTGCTTCATGAAGTTCAACTCGGCACGCTGGGTAATGAAAGTGTTCTCGTAATGGCTCGAATATAGGGTATCAAGCATATCGTATGCACCTGTCGCTCCCTGGTTGTATGTATTCTTGTCTGAATTTGTCTCCTTGAAACTGTATCTGTATGCACCCTCAACAAAGAAGTTTTTGCCCAGAGGCTCTGTGTATGATATTCTACCGCCCAAATTGTAACTCTTGTCCTTCTGGAAGAAGCGTTGGTCTACAACAGATACTGAGTCTACAAGATTATTTTCATAATAATTGGTAGTAGAATAGTTTCCACCGTCAAGTTCATTGTTTGAATAGCCATAATCCAGTCTTAAGGACATTGTTCTTCCCGGTTTTCCAAGACGCTGGCGCAAAAGGAACATACCGCTTGCCTGCTGAGCATTATTGTCTCCCCACTCCTTGCTCATACCTCTGTTTGTAGAGTCGGTATTGTTCAAGGTAATGAAATCATTGAACGACTCATAGTCTCCACTTGTAAAGTTGAATGACGGACGGAAGAGCAAAGAGGTCTTCTCAGAGATGTTGTACTCAATCTCACCTCCTATCCTATGGCCGTCACTCCTTGAAAGCTCATATCCATTTTCGTAGTTATACATGATATTGTTGTCAGAGAGCATAGTCTCCTTAACCTTTTTCTCCTGAACATTTTTATCAGAGCCACTATACATATAGTTGCCGGTAAGTTCCAATTTTCCATCAAAGAGTTCAGTTGCCGCATTCACTCCTCCCATCCATGACTCTGTAATACCATTGCCGGTAAACATTCCTCTACCGCCTCCCATACCTCGGCCACCACGCATTCCACCCATCATTGAGCCGGCCATATCCATAAAACCTCTATTATTTGTATTGTTGGCATTTCCAAGAACGCTTACCTGGCTTGTTTTGGTAAAGCGTCCCAACATTCCTGCTGCCTGATACCTCTCTTCAGTACCATAACCGCCCATAAGGTTTCCGAACCATCCATTCATCATACCCTTCTTTATACCCAAATCAATTACAGTCTCCTCCTCTCCATCATCAATTCCGGTAAACTGGGCCTGTTCTGACTTTCTCTCTACAACCCTCACCTTATCTACAATCTTGGCGGGGAGGTTTTTTGTAGCCAACTGAGGGTCATCAAGGAAGAATGTCTTTCCCTCAATCATAATCTTGTTGATCTCCTTGCCGTTGGCTGTGATCTTTCCATCTGAATCAATTTCAATTCCTGGGAGTTTCTTCAACAGCTCCTCAAGCATATCAGAATCATTCACCTTCACTGCTGCAGTATTGTACTCCAAGGTATCCTTCTTTACAACCATTGGGTTCGCCACACCTGTAACCACAATTGACTCAAGCTGGTTTATATCCTCCTGCAAATAGATCTGCCCCAAATCATTTGCACCCTTCTTTATATCAAAAGTGAAACTCTCTGTCTTGTATCCCATAAACTCAATTGTTACAGTTGCCCTGCCCACTCTCATGTTCGGTACGACTACAACACCATTATGGTCACTTAATGCATATCTGGTTGCTGACTGCTCTCCAATATATTTTCCCGACATGGTTGCAAACTCGATCGGCTCTTTGGTAAGGCTGTCCAACAACACTGCCTTCATATAAGTTCCTTTAGCCTGAGTTCCTACCTGTGGGTCCGTCTCAACAACATTTCCTTCTGATGCCGCATAAGCAATCATATCAAATGCAAAGGTCACAACTAGCACCAACAGTAGTTTCAATGAAAAATTTCTGTACATCTAAATTCAGTTTTTAGGTTTTACGCTTGTTTTGACAATTCTAACTTTAAAAAGTTAAATCTGTTATCTAATTATTTTTTGTGGATTATTTTTCACAAAGCTCTCCCATGAACTGTTCCTTGAGTATTTACCGTCGGGAGACTCCCTGTTGTAACAGTGGCATAACGATATGGCAAGTGCATCTGTGGCATCGGCATACTCCTGGGGCATATCTATACCTAACAGTCTCTGCTCAAGAACAGCCACCTGCTCCTTTGAAGCAGCACCACTTCCTGTTACCGCAAGCTTTACGGTGCGGGGCGAGTACTCAAATATTGGAATGTCGCGCATAAGGGCCGCTGAAATTGCAGCACCCTGCGCTCTTCCCAGCTTAAGCATAACCTGGGCATTTTTTCCATAAAAAGGGGCCTCAATGGCCATTTCATCGGGTTTGTGTTTCTCAATAAGTGCAGTAACCTCCTTTGTGATTTTTCTGAGTGTTACAAAGTGATCCTTCTCATTTTTAAGGTTGACCACACCCATATCGACATAGGTACACCTTCTTCCCGACAGATGAACGACCCCAAAACCCAATATCTGGGTTCCGGGGTCGATTCCTAATACAATTTTATCTTTAGGTTCAGCCATTAGTCAATCTCAGCAAAACCTGTATATTTCTGCAAAGCTGCCGGGATTCTTACCTTTCCGTCAGGAGTCTGATTGTTTTCAATCAAAGCGGCAAGAATACGTGGCAACGCCAATGAGCTGCCGTTAAGTGTATGAGCCAACTGGATCTTTCCGTTCTCATCCCTGTACCTCAACTTCATACGGTTTGCCTGGAAAGACTCGAAGTTTGACACTGAACTTACCTCCAGCCATCTCTTCTGAGCTGCTGAATATACCTCAAAATCATAAGTAAGCGCTGATGTGAAACTCATGTCACCACCACACAATCTCAATATTCTGTATGGCAACTCAAGCTCCTTCACAATGCTCTCAACATGCTCTACCATCTTATCAAGCGCCGCATACGAATTCTCAGGCAAAGAGAGCTGGACTATCTCAACCTTGTCAAACTGATGCAGACGGTTCAATCCTCTCACATCCTTTCCGTAAGAACCGGCCTCTCTTCTGAAACACTGGGTATATGCAGTCATCTTTACAGGAAAATCAGACTGATTCAAGATACAATCCCTGTATATATTTGTAACCGGCACCTCAGCTGTAGGAATAAGGTAGAAATTATCAAGATTTACATGGTACATCTGCTCGCCTTTATCTGGCAGCTGGCCTGTTGCATAGGCAGAAGCCTCATTTACCACCAATGGCGGCTGTACCTCAAGGTATCCGGCTTCTGTATTCCTGTCAAGGAAGAAAGAGATTAGAGCCCTCTGGATTTTGGCACCCTTTCCCTTGTATACCGGAAAACCTGCTCCAGTAATTTTAACGCCCAAATCAAAATCAATAAAGTCCAAAGATTTGGCAAGTTCCCAGTGAGGTTTTGCATTCTCGCACAACTCCGGTACTATTCCACCCTCTTTCACTACAACATTATCTTCGGCAGTCTTTCCTGCAGGAACAATGTCGGAAGGTATGTTAGGAAGCAATACAAGATTGTCATTCATTTCCTTGTTCTGCACCTCCATCAACTGCTCAAGCTCCTTGGATCTCTCCTTAAGCTCTGCAACCTGCGCCTTCACACCCTCAGCCTCTTCTCTCTTGCCCTGCTTCATGAGTCCTCCAATCTCTTTGGCTTTCTGATTCTGCTCAGCCAAGATGGAATCCATCTGAGTCTGGTAAGACCTGCGAAGTTCATCCGCTTTCAAAATTTTTGCAACTGTCTCCGCTGCATCAAAATTCTTGACAGCCAATTTCTCTATAACAAAATCAGGCTGTTCTCTCAATAATTTAAGCGTTAGCATATCTGTTAAATGTTTGTTTCAATGAAAAAGGAGCATCCGCAGGACGCTCCTCTATACAATCAGTCTCAGCACCCTGTTAGTTGAAAGGCACTACCGATACATACGATTTGTTATCAGCCTTTTTGGTGAATTTAACCATACCGTCAATTAGTGCAAATAGGGTATGATCTTTTCCCATTCCAACATTCAAACCTGGATTGTGAACTGTTCCTCTTTGACGAACAATAATGTTGCCTGCTTTAGCGTTTTGTCCACCGAACAATTTAACGCCTAATCTTTTGCTATGTGATTCACGGCCGTTCTTTGAACTACCTACACCTTTCTTGTGAGCCATAAAACTTTAATTTTTAATTAAGCGATTGATTCAATCTTAATTTGGGTTAAACATTGACGATGACCATTTTTCTTCTGGTAGCCTTTTCTGCGTTTTTTCTTGAAAACAATAACTTTGTTTCCTTTAACGTGCTCAAGGATAGTAGCTTTAACAGCAGCTCCACTTACGTATGGAGTTCCAATCTGAACTGAGCCATCATTGTCGGTTAATAAAACTTTGTCAAATGAAACAGATGCACCTGCTTCCTCTTTTAGACGGTGTACATAAATTTTTTTGCCCGCCTCTACTTTAAATTGTTGTCCGGCAATATCTACAATTGCGTACATATTAATTATTTTAACGGTTTTGATAGTAAGCGGTTAATCCTAATTAACTCTTATCCAATAGCTTATCTACCTTTTACTAAATTTTGGACTACAAAAGTAGTATATTTTATCCATTTGGCAAAATTTTATTAAAAAAAATTTATTTTTGCACAGATTAATACTTCATTATGGACTCTCCTTTCTTCTATACAGACATTGTAACTGGTCCTGCATTCATAGGCAGAGAGAAAGAAGTTTCACTATTTTGTGACCATATTAGGTCAAAAAGGAACATTCTCCTGTACGGACCTGCCAGAATCGGCAAGCGTTCCCTTATACAAAATGCGCTCAACAGACTCTCTGCTGAGTCATACAGATACACTCTATTTAAGGTAAACCTCTTTAATATCAGATGTATAGAGGCCTTCCTGCTGCGCTACACCAACATTTTGTTCTCATATTTTGCCACCTCTTCAATGGAGTGGAATACAATGCTAAAGAAGTACCTTCCGCAAGCACCTTATGAATTGGATGAAAACAGTGGCAAGCCACAACTCACCTATACAACAAAGGAGTTGCTTACCAATGAGCAGATAGTTGAATTGATTAACCTTCCCGACAGGCTTGCAAAGGAGTCCCAAACGAACATTCTTATATACTTTGAACAGTTCCAGGATATAAGTCTCTTTGATGACGCACACCGTTTCTTCAAACTCTTTGAAAAATGCATGCAGGAGCATACGCGCACAAGCTACATAATTACAGGAGAGCGCAAAAACGCAATGGACGAAATATTTGAAAAGAACAAATACTTTTACAGGCAGACAGAGAAGATTGACCTGAAACCAATAAACCGCAAGACATTTGCCGATTTTATAGTAAAGGGATTCCTGAAGGCCGGCAAAGTGATACAGCCAGAGCAGGCGGAGACAATCTACAATGCGGTTGAAGGAGATCCCTGGTATACCCAACACCTCGCGGATATATGCTACAACATGACACAGGGATATATGAGTGACAAGATAATACCCAAAGCCCTGCAGTCCCTCATAAATCTGCATGATTTTCTCTTCCACTCAATAGCCTATGGCTTGAGCAAACATCAGTTGCGTTTCATTAAGGCACTCCTTGAGGGGGTTACAAAATTCAGTTCTGCCGATATACTTGACAGATACAACCTGAACTCATCTGCAAATGTAAACAGGATAAAGGAGGCACTGACAAAGAAAGAGATACTTACTGCCAATGAGAACAAAGAGATGGTATTCATTGATCCACTGTTCAAATTATGGTTTGCCAAATACTTCTTTATCAAGTAAAAAATGTACTGTAACAACTTTTTAAACATACCGATATGAAAAAGATCGTTGTTCTTAGTGGTGCCGGTGTAAGTGCCGAGAGCGGAATCAGGACATTCCGTGACAGTGATGGGCTTTGGGAAGAGTACAGAGTTGAAGATGTTGCCTCAATAGAGGGTTGGTACAGGAACAAGGAACTTGTTCTGGATTTCTACAATCAGCGGCGCAGGGCCCTTAAAGGTGCTGAACCTAACAAAGCGCACAAAATCATCGCAGAACTGGAGGAGAAATATAAAGTCTGTGTTGTTACCCAAAATGTAGACAACCTGCACGAAAGAGCAGGCAGCACAAACATCATACATCTCCACGGTGAACTTACAAAGGCTCGCAGTACAAAAAATGAGGAGAAATCTTACGATATAGGCTATAATGACATTCACCTTGGAGACAAAGCTCCCGACGGGGGACAGATGCGCCCCTTTATTGTGTGGTTTGGAGAGAGTGTTCCGAGACTTTCAGATGCTGCCAAAGAGGTACAGACTGCAGATATTCTCATAATAATAGGCACTTCACTCAATGTCTACCCTGCAGCCGGTCTCATTCACTATACCAAACCCGGGTGCAAGATATATCTCGTAGACCCTCAGCCGATGCCTCTGAAAATGGAGAACTTTACCCAAATTCAGGAGAAAGCCACAATAGGAATGGAGAAAATAAAAGAGGAGCTGTTCTGACGGCTCCTCTTTTTTCAGTAATATTGCAGCACTAATATTCCAACACTCCGACAAAACCGTCCATTGAACTTACAAGTATACGGTTTTGGCCAAGAGGCTGCACATAATTTATCAGAGCCATTCCAAACCTGTGCCTCCATGCAATTGAACCGTCAATAGAATTGAGTGCAACAATATCTCCTTTATCGGTTGCAACAAACAGCAATCCTGCACCGTTCTTGCCCTCACCAGCAACAGCAGTTGTTGGAGTGGGGCCAATCTCATAACCATAATCTGCATCTGCTGACCATATCTTTACCGGAAGCACTTTTTCAGTGACAACACCATCTTTCACGACAGGATATGTCTCTTTTGTAGAAAACGCATAGACCGAATCTACCATTGTCTTCACATAGTAGATATTTTTGTCGGGAGAAAGTCCTACAGACTCCCTTCCACCGGCAGCTCTCCATAGCTGTTTTCCTGTTTTGGCATCAACTGCATAGCTCACGCGCTCAGGTGTTGCAAATATGATCTTGCCATTTGCCTTGACCGGGTATGTTGCCGCAGGAGAGAGCATCCTGCTTCCACCATTACTCCATGTCCACTGCAATTTACCATCAGCCGGATTGAATGAATAGAGGGTATTCGCCCAATCACCTATAACCACCTGCTCCTTATCCACAAATGGTTTGGACTCAATGAAACCCTTTATCTGATCATAGCACCACAACAATTTTCCGCTCTTGAGATCAAGTGCCCTGAAACAGTTGTCAGATGCTCCAATGAAGACTTTTCCCCCATATATTGATGGCGATCCCAGAACAGATTTGCCGCACTCAAAGCTCCACCTCTTCTTTCCTGTTGCAAGGTCAAGGGCATATACATTGTTGTCAGACGAGCCGAATACAACAAGTCCATCTGCGACTGCTGGAGTAGAAAAGAGCTTTCCATTACTCTTGAAGCTCCAGATAACCTCACCGCTTGCCGCATCAAGCGCATAGACCATACCAGCTGTATTTGCATAAATAACCTTTCCACCCACGAGCTTCCCGACAGATTTTTTTCCGTCTGCCATTCTGCCGTTCTGCATAACATAAATTGCACCGGCACCAATATCGCTGTTATCCTGTCTTCTCCAGACTCTCTTCACATTAGGATATGAATCATTTACAGTATAATCTCTCTTTGGATACACAACAGATGAATTAAAGGCCTTTCCCCTGCTCATTCTAAGCGTAAACCACGGATAGCCGGTCTTTGCCTCAACAGGAATCTTGCCGTCACTGCTCCTTATGCCCTTTTCACCTCCGGCAGTACTGCCCTTGACAGCTTTGGTTCCGGCAACAATCCTCTCACTGAATGTAATTACAGAACCCTCTACCTTTACAATTGTATATCCGGGTCCCTCCTTGCCTGTGCACATTGTAGACCTGCCTATCACAGCCGGAATACCTTCATAGACCATAGGCCTGTTCTGATGCCAGTGACCGCTCATTATCAATTGGGTATTCATTCTCTTCAAAACATCAAGCACTTGAGAATAGTTGAGCATTGATGTATCAATCGGATAGTGGTTTATAAATA
>JAEIGA010003462.1_pt1 | contig 24700 bp, 37 predicted proteins | sample 9270691 | NCBI WGS metagenome assembly JAEIGA01 (sample SAMN17057246, study PRJNA624740) | gut metagenome | biome: biome; isolation source: fecal sample | host: Bos grunniens | place: China: Xizang | collected 2019
CATGACTATCCAGGAATAGGTAAAGATATTGGAGCAGTTACTGTTCTTAAAAGATTAGTTAATAATGGACATAAACTAATTCTTAATACGATGCGCTCTGGTTTAAAACTCCAAGATGCTATTAATTGGTTTAAAGAAAATGGAATTGAACTATATGGGGCTAATGAGAACCCGACTCAGAAAAGCTGGACGCAATCTCCAAAAGTTTATGCTCATCTTTATATAGATGATGCGGCACTTGGTTGTCCGCTTAAAAGGGATTTGAATCTTTCTGATCGTCCATTTGTAGATTGGGAAGTTATTGAACGTTGGTTATTTGAAGATTAAATTTTAAATTGAAATTTAGATATGGTAGATAATTTTGCACTTATTAGAGACTTTATGAAGTTTGAAGACCCTGATCATTTCTACTTCCTTCAGATTCTTCAGAGAAAGAAGGATGGTCCAGGTCCTAATGGTACTATTTCTGGTACTAATAACAAGTCTCGCTCTATAAAGACATATTGTATTACATCTAAGGAGATGCTTGATAAGATCGAGGTTGAAGTAAAGCACCTATGTGAATACTTTAATGCTAGGGCATGTATTTATCTTGCTAGACGTTCATTCAGAAAGGTTGCACTTAAGAATATGGTAGACCTTGCAAATGATATCGCAGATGGAAATTACTTCCATGCAAAGACTGCTTACTGGTCAGCATGCGGTCAGACATCTATTGAGAAGCTCTGGCTTATTGATATTGATGAGGAAGATATTCCTTATATGAGTATTATTGAGAACTGCATTCAGAATATTGCTAGAAATGATTCAGTTCCATTTGGCGAAAGAATTCTGCTAACGGTTCCTACAAAACATGGGTATCATTTTATTTGTAGACCTTTCAATATGCTAGATTTGCAGACAGTATATCCTGATAAGAATACGAAGGAATTTATTCATAAAGATAATCCATCAATACTTTATATAGCGTGAAAGAACTAATTAATTTTTGTTATGATATAATTGTTATGCTCGTACTATTTTTAATGTTTTGTACGTTCTTAATAATTATTACGCCATTTTTGATTCCACTTCTTTTTATTTGTGGATTTATAGCATTTATTTCATTACTTATAGATTTGTTTTATGGAAGAAATAACAATAAAAGATAAATCATTTTTTAAGGACTTGATATTTTGTTCTTGTAGATATTGTATAGGACGTCATACTGCGGCGTCTATTGGTATGGCTTGTGATATTGCGAAGAATGCATATGAATATCTTAATGGGCATGATAGAAGATTTCTTGCTCATGATATTAGACGTCAAATTAATGATGTACTTCATGTAAAGTCAAATATAGACATTTGTGATTACAGAAGTCATATTAAAATGGATGCCTTGACTAGAATAGTAGAACGAATTGAAGAAGCAGGATTTGGTTATCAGGGAGAAGGATTTCAGATAGATAACTACAGATTCAGTGTAAATCAAAACGAAGTATTGTTTGAACCTTATATAAATTCTATTTCGAATTCATATGGAGATTCGTTCATTACATGTTATATAGATCTTCTACCATGGATAAAACTTGCTAATACCCTTGATGATGAATCTCAATATGACGTTGAATATGAGTTCGGAGGAGAAATAAAAACAGAAAGATGTATTATTCTACCGTATGTAAGTGGTGACTTCACTAATATATCTATAAAGTATATGCCTCTTAAGACTTATCTTGATAGATCACATGTAGATTCTTGGATTCACGAAGAATATATACGTAATATTAATCCAGTTCCAATGGATTGATTATTATTATATTGGTAAATTAAAAAATATATAAAGTCATGAAGATATGAAAAACAAAATTTGTAACAATTGCGGATCATTCTTCACAATGACTGACCGCAATAGAGAAAAACACTATCACTGTACGTATTTTAATAAGTTTGTAAGACCTTCGGATTGTTGTGATAAATGGAATCAAGCAACATTAGAAAGAGAAGTTGAACAAACAGAAACAGGAGTTAGTGCAACAATTAGAGTATGGAATCCACGCTCTAAACGACACGAAGATGTTAAGGCAGAATAGCAGAAGCATCTTCGTATTTTCACAAATATATTAGAGATTGGTATGTGTAAAATTTGTAAAACTTGTACTTTTTTCTATGAAGACTTAGATGAAATAGAATTCAAACGATATAATTGTTTATGTATGGATACGTATACTTACCCAGAACATTCATGTTTATTATATCGAGAAAAAGTACATTTAAATGAAGATGTTAAAGCATAAAGGCGGGCATCTTCATTTTTTATTTTTATATATCAATAATTATCATTACATAATGAAATCATTTAAACACTACACATTAGAGAAACTTAAAGTATCCGCTAAATCTACACATACTTATACATTATTTCCAAAATCAAAAGATGAACTAAAATCCATGATTAAAGATGAAATTTCTAAAAATAGAAATAACTGTTCACTTAATCATATCGATGTTAGTGAAATAAGAGATATGTCAAGTTTGTTTTACAACTGTAAATCTAATGTAGATATATCTCAATGGGATGTTTCAAATGTAATAGATATGAGAGATATGTTCGCTTATTCTAAATTTAACGGAGATATATCTGATTGGGATGTTTCAAATGTAACAAATATGTATAAGATGTTTCAAGCTTCTGCGTTTAACGGAAACATTACTAATTGGGACGTTTCTAATGTAAAAGATATGGAACGTATGTTTTTTGGTTCTGAATTTAATGGAGATATATCTAATTGGAATGTTTTAAATGTTAAAGATATGTCTTACATGTTTTATTATTCTAAATTTAATGGAGATATATCCAAATGGAATGTTTCAGACGTAACAGATATGGAGCAAATGTTTGAGTATTCTCCCTTACAAAATAATCCACCTAAATGGTATAAGCAATAATTATGAAATCATTTAAACAACATATTTTTGAGAAACTTAAAATATCTTCTAATAATGTTAAAGATTATAATAAGGAATATAAAGATAAGACAAATCAAGTAACTTATTATAATGCACACAGATACCATTCAAGGATATTGGAAGTAGATACTGTTGATTTATTTATGGATTATTGGTATCATTTCTTAGAAAGTGAAGATATGGCATTAAAAGAAAATCTAGATCTTCATTGGGATGATATTTATGTAGATTGCGATGCCCATGATGTATATGTATTAGATAATAGTACTGGAGATGAGATAGCAAGGTCGTATGATGAAAACCCAAGAACGTTTTATAACGTGTATTGTAGAATTATAGAATATTTTGAAAAGAAAAATTCATAAATAAAGGAGTTACTTATGCAACTCCTTTTAAAATATCTTCTCATAATTAGATGCTCGAACTATAATGTCTTTTGGTTCATCTTTCTTTTTTAGCTGTACTCTAACTCTATAATTCTTCAGATTGACTCTAATCTTATGGTCAAAATAATCATCATTCATTTCAGCATGATTTACTATAAAGATTGATTTACCTTCAGACATACTTTCCTTAAGAACACTTAACATAACATTTCGTGCGTCCGAATCCATATTTGACATAAGCTCATCCATTATAAGAACGTTCATATCAACATTACTAATAACATTCTGAAGAATTCCAAAAACAATAGCAATATCTACTGTCTTCTTTTGACCTGTTGATAAGTTAGCATATGAAATTTCTCTATCAAATGAATCTGAATAAATATGCGCTTTAAATTCTTGGTCATATTCAATTCTATATGGTTGGTCAAGTCTATCTATAAAGAATCGAATTGACTTATTTATATGTGGAATCAATGAATCAAGAAGCTTATATCTAAGAGTCTTTGTCAATAATTCCTCCATTTCCTGCCATTCTGTTATCTCTTTATCAGCATCATCGAGCTGACTTTTAATGTCAACAATCTTATCTTCGCATGTCTTAATAAGATCATCATAGTTCTCATTAATCATCTTAACATTGTTGTTATATATAGCGATATCAGAATCTATCTTATTTATTTTAACCTTAAGATCATTCATTTTCTTAGTCAAATCCACTAAAGCATCAGAATGTTCTTTACGCTTATCAATAAGTTTCTGGTTTGCGATATTCTCATTTGATTCTTCTACTTTATAAGCTGCTGCGTATTCTAACATCTTTACTCTATGTGCTTCCATTAGAGAAGGATCAACTTCATGAGAACATGTTGGGCACTTACCATCTTTGAATGTATTGATGAAATTCTTCTCCTGCTTACCTAATGTCGCGTACTCATTTTTCTTCTTAAAATACGATAGTTTCTCATTATTGATTTCTTCTTCCTCTTCTTTATACTTATTGTCTATCTTTGTATATTCTTCTTTACATGCTTTCCCTTCTTCTACATATGTAAGTCTTTCTGAACGCAATGATGTCAAATCAATACTTGAATCAAGCTGCATCTGTTGTTGACGTTTCTTCTCCTTAAGATTATTGATTTGATTATTATTCTCTTCATGCATAGCCATAAGCTTTATTACTGCATTCTGAATCTGTCGTTTCTCTTCTTGTACTATCTGATTATATTCTGTGAAGAGTTTGAATCCGAAAATCTCATCAATAAATTCTTTTGTCTGTCCTGGGTTCATATCAGCAAGACTTGAGAATCCATTAAATGAAATGAGACACATCTTTATAATTGCAAGCTTAGGCACATCATATATGTCTTCTTCAAGAATAGTCTGTGCGTTTCTCTTATTAGATGCCATTAGTGATTTACCATCTACTTCTACTACCAGTGCTTCTCTAATATTTCTTCTAATATATACTTCTTTATTCTTTGAAGTCAATGTTATTTCAACTTCACATGCATCAATATTCCATGAAACGAGTGATGGATTAGTCTGTCCTTTAACTGTACCTAAAAGACCCCACTGAATAGCCTCACAAAGAAGTGTCTTACCTGAACCAATGGGACCAGATAATTTTACAAGACCTTCCAATTCATCAAAATTAAATTCCTGAGTACCGTAGCATGATTTGAAGTTTGTTATCTTAACTGTATGTATTCTCATTATTTATTAGCATATTTTTCTTTAAGAAGATCAAACTTATTAGATAACGTTTCTGGTAAGTTTGTCTTTATATATTCATTAATATTAGGTGAAAATGTCATACTACCTAAATTTACATTGTCTATATTGATATCGTCGTCATCCATCAAATGCACTCTTATACTACAATCAACATATGTATTCTTAAGATGCTTTATTTGATCTGTATATGTCGCTTTCTCGATGTTCTTACGAGATATACAAAGTTGTACAAATGAATTGTCAAATACCTCTTCTGGTTGGTTGAATATCTCATCATTATAAAGGCGAATAAACTTAGGTGTGGTACGATTAGGAATCTTCTCAACTACTTTGAAATCTTCTAATATATAAAGATACCTATCCTGATTTACATCCCCAAACGTCAATGCACATGCAGAACCGATATTATGTAGATTACAGATATCGTCTTCTGTAATGAAATGAATATGACCTGCATAAACTGGAACTCCTTTAAGGGATGCGACTCTCGCACCTGGCCATATCTGGAGGTCTGCATGACAATATACAGACAATACATCTACCCCAAAATCATATCTATATAGAAGTTCATCAAAATGATCAGTATTATCTGTCCAATACCATGGAAGAAATAGTGAATCATCTTTCAATAGAGGATCCTTAGTCACAAAGTAGACATTAGGATGCACTTTAGTGAATTCGCTACCAAAGACAGTCTCATACGCATTATACCTCACTGCTTCTTCTAGTGGTGAATAATAGTCGTGGTTTCCTGCAACAAACACTATATACATATTCTTAGAAGCGCATAATAAAGCAAGATTACGTATACATTCTTTTACTTCAGATGCTACTTGTTGATTTATTGAATACCTTACGTCAAAGACATCGCCAAGGAAGACAATTCTATCTATACTGTCTTCCTTAATGATTTTCGTTACTTGTGTATTTAAAAGTTCGCACTGTTTGTTAAGCCATTCAACAGAATTAGACTTAACACCAAAATGCATATCTCCAATTACTAATTCTCTCATTTATGCGATTTCTGATTTTCCAAACATTGATAATACTACTTCTCCATTATGCTCTACTACATGTGCTTCATCGAAACGATGCCGATTAGATTCAAACACAATATTTTCATCTCCATAGACTTTCTTAATAGTCTCTAAGCGTTCAATAACCTCTGATACTCTCATATGTTTGCTTAATATATTTATTTCATTATAGTATTAAAATAGAAAAACAACTTACAAAAATTCTATTTTTAATTAAAGAAATTACGATCTTAATATATGAAAGAAAATTTAGCTGCTATAAATGTCGTATGTAATGGCAAATTGATAAATAGAAATGGAATTCCTTTACTCTTTTATTGGAATGGTGAAACTGACCTTCTAGAAGATATAAAGTCAAACGTAGATTTTAAACAATGGTTAGAGGATGAAGAGATTTTAACAAATATAAACAACTATCTGCATTCGCATATTGCATTCTTTTATTTTAAGTCTCATGATGATGACTACCAAGATCAAACTGTAGATATTCAAGACTTATATAATATAGATACTCTTGCAGAATTGAAGTTAGAGTTATTAGTAGAATGTACATATTATCTATATAATAAGAGTTTTCCTGAACGTAATGGTATGCATCTATCTGGAACTATGGAACAACAATGTAAAGATGCTATACAAATGATATTAGATAAATATGGAGAACGTTTGAATACTGAAACATGTAGGAATGCTATAAGGGGATACGTACAAGAGCATTATAAAGAATTTACTAGATTAGACGAATTTATGTGGTATATTGATTCGGTTATTTTTAATTAAATTAAAGATAATGTAATATGCCTCTATCAGATATACTTCCAGAAGGATCAAGTACCTCATCAACTGAAACTAAAGTTACTTTTGCTGATAAGCTGTCAATAAATAATGAAGATGATCTTGCTCTTCAGATAGCTATACAATTATATGGATATACAAACTTTAATGAAGTTCAAAATCTGAAACAACATGCAGGATTATGTATTGAACGAGCAAACCATTTTGTAGACGCTTATAGAGAATATAAAAACAAAAATAAAATAAAAAATGTTTAAGGTTGAAGTAAAATTCAACCTTTATTTTTGAAATTTCTAAATAAATTTCTATATTGTATATGTAATTTTAAAATGGATTGATTATGTATGAAAATGAAACAATGTCAGTATTGATGTATTTCTGTAATACATTTAGTCAGGATGAATGCTATAAACTATGGGGAGATGGTATTTATGGACTTGGTGACCATATGCATAATAAGTTTGTATCATTATGTAATTCGTATGGGTCATTCGGCGCAATAACTTTGTTTCTTCTTGACCTTGATTCTACTAACTACCAGAAGGTGATCGATAGAGCATGCGAACTCTATAACGGTCGACAAAATAGAAAATAACATGTATAGAATATTTAGATCTACGGGACCAAGGACATCTGTAGAGATATCTGGTCCTTATAAGACTTTTGGGCTTGCTAAGAAAGCATTATGGGAAATCTATAATAAGCTAATGTGGCAAGGAACCATCAGTACATGGAATAACAATATTTCATTTACTGGAATTGTGGAAGGTGTAACTACTACAGTTTATCTTAAGAAAGACTAATTATGGAATCAAAATACAAAATAGGTGATATCGTAGGTATCTGGGGGTATGAAACTGATGTACCTATTCTAGATATTATGCAGTTCGGAGATGATTTTGAGTATAAAGTATGTCTTGCAGATGAAGAGGAATGGCTTATAGATGATGAAATTGCTTATAAAGTAGAAAAGGATGTTAAAGCAGAAAAAGATACGGATATGTCAGATAAAGATATTATGCAGGTTCTAACTTATGAAGAAAAGATAGAGACTATTCTAAGTATTTTAGCAACCCCAATTTGGAGAAGAAGACTAAATGATGATACGCTTAATAAGCTTATTACTGAAGCATATTTTGAAATGAAAGAACGTAAAGAAGATTAATATGAGAGAATTTGAAAAATACTACCCAGGTCCATATAGGTTCGATTATTCATGCGGTTGGGTTATAGGAACCCCAGGAGATGATACTTATATACATTGTTTTGATTGGGAAAATTCATCATTTACTGGCGAATTCGAACCAACAGAAATTCAGAAGCTTTGGATGAGGAAGATAAATGGTGAAGATGTTGTACTTCCATCTAAACATGTATTTTCTGCAAGTGATGATGATCCTTGTCTTATTGAATGTGATGGAGAACCAATTATTTGTATGCGAGGATGGGGAATGCTATGCGGTTCTTATAAGCTTCCTGAAGAACAAGCAGCAAAGATACAAGATGAGTTCAAGTATTTCATTATCGATAGACTTAATGGTTATAGCTACGATGCAATCGAAAAACTTATTTAATTATGTGTAGAGAACTTAATTGTACTTGGAGATGTACAAATCCAAAACATAAACTTACGCAAAGACGATTTCATATTCCGCATAATGGAGCTCCTATATGTCCAATATGTCGGCAACCCATGGTACCAGCTAGAAACATAACTTCTTATAGAGCTGAACGTGAAGGAATCTCTAAACGAAGAGCAAAACGAAATAGAATTACGTTTGCTGATATTATAAAACAACAGCAGGAGATCTTTTAGATCTCCTGCACGGGCGTGGCCGCCAATGGAGCAAAGCCGCCGTGTTATTTAATAATAAACTTCAATTAATACTCATTGTAATTGTCATTTAACATAAATTCAACGTTTAAATAATCTTCGACTGGAATTTCATTCCATCTGTATGAATATATGTGATTATCGTGGTTATATTTTCTAAACGTAGGCCTAACATTAATATTTACTACATATTTATTATCTGGTATTGACGCGATATATTGTGCAAATGGTCCTTGTCCGTAATAATTTGCTCGTCTTCTCATGTATCTTGGAGGCATTATAATACGAATATAATAATCGATATTTGTTGAAACGTTTTCCATTTTGATATATGTTTGATTTTCAAAATATTCTGATAATCCGTCCTTATCAAAAACAGAAAGTGTTCGATTATTCGATGTACACTTTATATAGTCTTTAGTATTTGCGCATGATTTGATATTGTCAGATCCTCCATTAGTATTTCTAAAATTACTTTCTAAACATACTATGCAATTGTTTACATCTTGATTAGTTCTATCTATCTTTGAGAAATTGATTATGATACACGGTTGATTATTTTGATTATACCCAAATTTCCATGTAAATTTTACAGGGCAATCATCACCTGTTAAAATATGTTTTCCAGTATATCCTACAACTGTATTTTGCGTATCATCGTTTCTAAATAAACATACAGTAGGACCAGCGTATTCTGGTTGAGTTAATTGTGTTGTAATTGCTGTATGCATATAGTTATCAACATATTCTGCATTAGTATTAATGACTCTTAAATATTTCATTATAGATAAAATATTAATTTCTTTATTAAAAATATTGAAAATTTTAAAGAAATTTCTATATTATGCATGTAACTAATTCAAACTAATTATGGGAACAAGAGCAAACATCATTATTCGTGAAAATTCTTCAGAGAAAATTCTTTATAGTCATTTCGATGGTTATATTGTTGGTGGCGTAGGTGAAATGCTTGAGGAATTCATTTGGAATTTTGTAGGTTCTGGAATTAATGTTAATCGTCCTCTTATTGAAGAGTTTTATACACGATTAATTAACAGAATGCATCCAAATCCAGAGATTTTCATGTTTGAGAATAGTGAATGTATTCATGGAGATATAGAATATCTTTATATAATTGAGGTTAAGAATAATCTTCCAAATTTAGTTGCTTACGCAAGAAAATCTGATGAGGCTTGGGAAAATGGACCAGCAGATTATCTTAATTCTTGGAATCTTGTTGAACTCATTAATAGTTTAGATTATGTTACATCGCGTTAAGTTTGATGATTCAGATCGTATCTATTTCAATTTTGAAGATACATCACTTGAAGAACTAGATAATTCTGGATTATCTTATTTTGATGTATATAATCTTCCGTACCTTACTTATGATGTAAATTCATATAGACTTAAGAATTATTTTCTTAGTTACTTCAAGAGTTCAAAGAGTAAGACTGGTTACGTTGGTATGTTCGTTAATAAAGACAAAGAGATATTCAAGAAATTAATTGGTTATACTGATGAAACTAAATTAGAAATATCATATACTTATGGAGCGTGAACTTTCTCAAATTTTAAGACAATACCCAGATTATCATGTTAAAGGTATGATGTATGATGAATGTAATACATCTTGGGGATGGTTAGTTAATATACATGTAGATCATTCTACTAAAAGTATTCAATTGATGTTTGGTTTTAAATTTTAATTAGATATGTGTAAATATTGCGAAAAACTTCCTAATGTAAATTTCTGCGAATCCATTGCAGAAACAGGATTTGATAATTGTACTATTATGTATGATAGTAATGATGTTGCTTATATCGGACTGGCTTGCAATGGGTTTGTAAGTTCAGAACCTATTAGTTATTGTCCATTTTGTGGTAGAAGCCTTTGTACAGAAATTATATTTGATGATGACGAGGATGATAATTTTACTTATGAAGAGATAGATATTTCAGATGTTAAAGTAGGCGATTATATTGCAATAGATGGGGAGTCATCATTCTGTCATTTTGGTTATCATTTGATTGGTAAGATTAAGACAAAATATAATGAAGATACAGGTAAGCAGTATAAGCTATTAATTGACGAAGATGATTATGAGTGGAATTCATCTACCGGATATTGTAGAAATGGTCTAGGTGCGTATTATATTGTAGGTTTTTATCGTAAGAAATATGCGAAAAGAAATTAGAGTCCTTTATATTGATCCGAAAGTTATGGTAGAACCAAAACATTTTTCGATGTTATTTAATGTTGACTTCAAAGGAGAAGCTGATGAAACTGTACCAATAGATGCTGAAGAAGCTATAGATATATGTACTAATCTAGGATGGAGCGTTAAGGATATGTGTATGACCGAAGATCATAAAATTAAAATAATATTTGAACGATAATTGATATGATAACTTTATATATATTTCTTTATTTCTTTATAGGCTTTATATATGGTTGCTTTTATAGAGCGTTTATGGGTGATACTCCTTCTTTAGGAGAGTTTTTCTTATATCCCGTATTTGTTTTAGTTCGTTTTATAAAATATGTAATTATTGCTGTAATTTTTGTTATTAAAGAAATTATTTTAGGATTTAAAGAATTAGGAAAGATTATTATTGACTAAAAGATATTTTAATTTATTATGGAATTTTACGTAGCTAAAGATTGCGGACATATAGGTTTTTTTAAAGATGAACCTGATTTGGTGAAATTTTCTTCAATGGCTCCTCCTGTTTGGGAAGGTTATCCAATAGATTTTGGAGAATTTACTGAAATCAGAAATCTTGCAATACAACATCCTGCTATTGTTGCGATGGATGATTATGATCCACCTGTACACCTTTGTATCGATGATATTGTCTTTAAAGTTCTTTAAATATATATTATAGAATTTCTATATTACAAATATATATTTAAGAATTGATTATGACAAATAAGAGTAAGTTGACGTTGATTGTCGATGGAAACTGGCTTCTTATGTCAAGATTGGCAGTAATATCTGGGCGTTATCCCGACACAAACGAATTAAATAGAGAGCTTAAGCTTCTGATGATTCGAAGTATCAATCTTGTATTAAGAACATTCCCGATAATCGACAATATAATTTTTGTTGCTGACGGCGGATCATGGAGAAATTCTGAAGTTGCAGTCCCATTATTCTTGCAGAATGATGGTATAGAATATAAAGGAAATCGTGAGCATTCTGATGATATAGATTGGGATGTGATATTTTCTGGATATGAAGATTTTCTAAATGTTCTTAAGACTAATGGGGTTACTGTAAGTAAAGAAAAGATGATTGAAGGAGATGATTGGTGTTGGTGGTGGAGTACATATCTTAATTCTCAAGGTACTAATGTGATTATTTGGTCTAAAGATAGAGACTTAACGCAATTAGTCAATACTGATAATGATGGGTGTTTTACAGTATGTTGGAATAAAGATTCTGGTATTACTTGTATGGATAAGGATGAAGACGAATTCAATTTCTTATTTAATAATGAGTTTTCAGAAAATGACAAATTATTTCAGACATTATCTAATAAGTCTGTTGGTATAAATAAGATTAATCCGTCAGAAGTATGTATTGATAAGATTGTTAGAGGGGATTTAGGTGATAACATTCAACCAATCATTATTAAGAAATCTAAAAATGAAAGTTCTACAAGGATATACCGTGTATCACAAAAAGATATTGATACATCATTAAACATATTTGATGAGAATAATGTGAGGGTATATATAGATAATTTATGTGAGTCTAAGTCTTATAAGAATAGGCTGAATGATAAGACGCCTTATGAAGTATTTGAACATTTCTTATATAATAGACGCTTGGTTGTTCTTAATGAGAAGTCATATCCTGAACATATTTTATCTATTATGCAATCTCATACAGAATATAATGTATGCAGAGATCTTTCTGAAGCAGAACATATCATAGCTGCGCAGCGTTCAGAATTGATAGACATACTTGATTTAGTTTAAATAAAATTTAATTGAAGTTATGAAGAAAATTTTTATCACACTAGCTATTTTGACATTGTTTGTTTCATGTGGAACTCGTAATGTGAAGTCTGAGAGTACCCCTACTTCAGATTCTACAGTAGTAGAGACTGTTGACTCTCTTACAGTAGCAGACACTTTGACAGTTGAGTAGTCGACTTTGTTTTCATGGTTGTGGTTGGGCTAAGCTAAAACTTAGCCCTTTTATTTTGAAATTTTATAAGTTATTTCTATTTTAAACTTGTAAAATTAAAAACAGTATGACACTAATTGTATTTATAATTTGCGTAATTTATTTTGGTATCGCTTCATATTACTCTGTTAAGCTTGATACCGCTTTGTATTACCATCCTGAACGGATTGAATGCACACCTAAAGATAAATATCCAATATACTATGTAATTAGATGTTTCTTTTGGATATTCTTCATTCGTAAGCTAAACAAATTGATTAAAGGGTAATTATGGAAAATATAGATAAACTTACTGAACTTGAACGTCAGATTAGAGAATCAAATTGGTTCAAATATAAAGAATTCACATATAAGAACTGTAAAGAAGTAACGACGCTTCTAAGAGAATTCTGTCATCAGTTATATGCTAATGGGTTCGTTAGAGAAAATGATCCATATTCTTGTATCATCAATTGCTGGGCTTGTCATGACTTCAATGAGCAATCATGGAATCATCAGAAGTATTTTAATGAAAGGCTAGAAAGAATTCAATATAACATCACAAACTATTTTGTTCTTCTTTTAGGTTGTTTTAGACGTCTTGATATACAGAAAGACTATGAAATTAAGTTCAGTCTTTATCTAATAAACAAAGATGATAATGCTCTTGTAAATACAAAAGCAATGCATGTTGATGGTAAATGGAAATGTTTCTACGAATTGCCTTCTAAATTAGTTCCAACAGTAATAAAGAACTATACAAATAGGCTTAATAAGTATTATGAGCGATTAGAAAAAGACCATGATAGTGAGTATATTAAATCGAATATAGAAATATATAAGAAAGAAATTAGTCTTCTTGAAAGTAAAGTACCAGTAACCACAATGTATTATATCCCAGATTATGAAAAAGAGAGTAATTAACGGAGTAAATCTTAGAACAGAATGGAATACATTTAAACATCTTGCTAAGGTTTATAAATGGATGGATAAACTTGAATATAAGGAAAATTGGGCCCATAAAGGAACATATAAAGTTGATCTTCCTTATAGTCATCCAGAAACAATGCTTCCTGTACCACAAGTAGGAGAAGCCCGTCATTTCTTTGATGATGGTAAGATGAGAGATTCAAGACACTATATGGCGACTATAACAAAGGTGATTCCATATAAGAAAGCTTCTCAGAAACTAAAGAAAGCATGGAAGAAAGAACGCTGGAGTTGTTATTGGCTATATGCGTTTGAGACAGACTATTTCGTCAAAGCATCAATCCCTAAATATGATGAGATGCCAATTTGGTTTGCAAGAACAAAAGACGGCGGATGGTTTAGTATCGACTTTATGGGTTGGTGGATGTCAGGACGATTGATGGATGCAAGTTTTGATTTTGAGGAATGGAAGAAAGAAGTAGAAATGGAATGGGGTAAAACAATACTTACGAAATGAGTACAGAAACGTACGTAGCAATAGTTCTTTTTACTTCTGGGATGAAAACAACTAAAAGTTAATTAGTTAATAATCTCTAAATTTACTATTACCAGATGTCACTTAAATTATAAAGAAAGCAACTTCTTAAGAAGTTGCTTTTATTTTTTCTTTACCATGTATTTTGAATTTATAACAAAGTATTGTTCATATTTTTCTAATTCCCCTTGATATACATCTAACATCGGAATTTCTGTAAGTGTTGAACAGTCATATTTAATAGCTTTTAGTGCAGAATCTACTTCATCTATCTTTTCTTTAGATGCAATTATAAACAGCATGTCTTCAAAAATACTAAATGGGATGACATCATCGTTCTTTATATAGATGTTGTTTTGCATATTCAAAGACTTGACAAAATCTGCAAGAGACATTGGTGCATCAAGTTTCTTTTCATCCATAAGCTTCTGCTCAACTTCTTGTTTTGCTAAGATGATCTTAACAGGATCATCGACCTCTATGATTCTCATATGAATTTTATTTTTATCTATATAAGTAAAAATAATTTTTATGCAGAATCTAGTAAATAAAGACGTTGATGTTTGGGTAAGACCGTGGAATAGAACTAAATTTGATAATCTTTACGAAAAAGATGATAGATTTTTTGCGTTACTTATTAAGGGTGTATTGTCATGGCTTAATGAAAACCTTATGATGTATGATAAGCCTATAAGACATTTCATTCTTAATACTGGTTCTGCATATATGTATTTAGAGCATAACGGGTATGAATATACTTGGTGTGATACAACTGGAGAAGATATGATGTATATGGAGACTCCTAGATGTATAGCAAGTATAGGTAATTTCTCAATACCTATGGAAGAATTGACTGCACCTTATATTAGAGGTGTTTATGAAAGGGTATCTACTACAGAAAAGACTAATGGACAAACTATGGCTTATAACGCTGAAATGCAGAGATTACCTATTGAGATGTCAATGAATCTTAAGTATGTATTCTCTAACTTTAATGAAGCTATAATTTTCGTACAGGAATTGTTTGAGACTGTTCTATTTCAACAGTATTTTCAGATAGTTTATCTAGGACAAATCATAAATTGTTCTATAGAGATAAACGGTGATACTAATATTAGTTTATCTGAAATTGACCTAGCGTCTAAAGAAAATAACTATAGAACAATGGAATTCGAAATAAAGATAACATCTAACCTTCCTATCATAAACGAAAAGACAGAATCTCTTTGTACAGATATTATTTCTAATTATATGGGAGAAATTGTAAACGTACGAAGTGGTCAAGAATTAGGCACATATAGTAATATTAATTCTATAAGTATGTCTTAATTTATTAATCATATACAACAGTATTAATCCAGATTGACATCGAGGTCTAGATCGACGTCAACTTCCTCAATATCATCAAGTTCAATAGCAAAATATCCGGGTGCTCCGTAATTTTCAATATAACCAGAGTCTGATACCATAATATTAAATTCTTTATTAATATTGTATGAATAATGACGCTCAAATGTTATAGTCATTGATAATTCTTGATTAAATCCTTTCTCATTATTCAAATTTCCAGTTATTGATTCTAGTTCATTTATTAAAATTTCACAATTCTTTAAATAAATACACTTAAATGACATTCCATTTTTAGAATCTATTTTACTATTAAAACCTTTATACAATGCAAATTCTGATGGACTATTCTGATATTTCATATCGTCTGTTGTTATGAACCCTCCAAAGTTCATTCCTGCAATAGGAGGATTGAACAACATAATACACATATCAAATTTACGTAAATTTTCTGGAATTATTTCTTTAAAATTTACCCAGTCATAGCATGCCTGTTTATATAAATCTATAAGAGTACTTACACGCATATCTACGGCATCTTGATTAAATGTCAGTTTTATTGATCTAGCTTTTGATGGAACTAATTCAGCAAAATTATAGTTAAGTGCTGGGCCTAATCCTTCTACATCTTTAAAGAACCACGGGCATTCATTAGATAGAAAATTCAAAAGTTTTCCGAAATTTTTAAGTTGTTCAATTTTCCTATCTAATATACTTCGGTATGCGGCACTAAATCTAGCTGATATTGAATTATTAATTAAAAATTGTAATGCTGTATTTACATCTTTAACATCTGCACCATTACTTTCTTTAATAATTCCGCCTAATAAACCATACGATGTATTAAAGTTGAACATCACTTTATAGAAAAACATACCTGGTTCCCCATACGGAGACAATGTACTTCCTGTAGAACTTTGTGTCTTAAATTTCCATCGTTCAATAGCGAAATCCCTAATATTCCAGTTAGGAATGACTAGCATATCGCGCAATGTAGAACTGATGTTTTCACCAGTTATTGAACCGTTTGGATTTAGGCGTATCGTTTCATTATCGGAAAATAAATTGAGATTTAGTATTTTATTATCAGCCATTGTTAATTATATCTGTGAATGTATTTCTATAAAAGTCTGATGATATTAGAGTGTTCTTATCTATCTTATTAAGCGCTATTGTATATGATATTCCATTTTCTTTATTCCTCATTATTGCTTCATTTCTAACATAATCAACTGAAATTAATTCATAATTTGCAATAACATCATTTTGATTAACCATAATTATTTCGGTCGCGCCACCATTTAAATATTTATAAGATGGCCAGTATTTAGAAAGATCTACATTAATAGAATTAGTGATGTCGTTCTTTTCTCGTATCGACGTTGCTACTGGAGGCATATTATAATCTAATTGTGGAGAATCAATAACAATATAATCATGTTTAAATTCTTCTATGCTATTATACGCTGGAAACTTTTCTTTGATGACAGAAAGTAATGCAGCATTATAAAGTTGATTATATACTTTTATTCCTTTATCTGAAACAACACTAGAAACGTTACTTATACCTTCTTCATTATTTAAATGACTAAATGAAGCTATGTCATATACTTGTATCATTATTCAACACCCATTTTTATTTTTGATGCAGCATTAACGTAAGACATCGAATCCCCGCGTTTAATTAAATATAATACTTGTTTAATTCTTTTTTCATTTCTATTATATTTGAACTCTATTCCGTCAATAAAATACATACCACTTATAGATGTATTCAAAACACCCCAAGTATCGTTATTCATATATTTATCTTTATCTTCTATAACTATTGATGGTTCATCTGTCGTATCGCCGTCTTTACTAGTATTTCCAGCATTTCTAAGCATTTCTGCTTTAAGGTTTCTATCATATTCAAATATAGCTACTTGTAACATAATGCCTCTATTTAATGCATAATTTGGTTCTTTCAAAACAACTTTTAGTTTTTTCGAATTAAGCTTTGCAAAATATGCACTTCTTCGCTTTTCTTGATAAAGTACTGGAGTGTTCCCGTCAGTCTCGCTCGCCATTTCAGTACCAATATATCTATTTTTCTGACAAAGATAATAGTCTGGATATGCTTGTCCTTCAGCAGTTTCATCTTTAATGACTACACGTTCAGACATTATATTATTTGATCCCCCTCTAACTATGTGGTCAACAGCATAATACATATTATCTGTTCCATGCATTCTAATAAACGAATTGTCAATCACCCATTCATATGAATCTATTTTGGCGTTAGTAGGGCCTTCGTCCAGTTTCCAGTTATTAATTGATCTAAACGTATTTTTCCCTAATTGTAAGTCTGCTGAATCTTCTCCAGGTACGCTTTCACTATTTTGCGTTACTCTAGGATTAGGGAAGTTTATACCATTTTCTACGTGCATTGCATAATCTTCTGGACCAGTATTAAGACTCATTATCCACGACATATTGCAAACTTCTAAATACCCATATAAATCTATCCATGCAGTAAAGAAAGAATTATTATCTAATCCTGAAAATTTAAGGTGTTCAATAATTGTCTCTTTGTAGTTTTGATTTCTCATTAGTCTGACTTTAGTGTCTTTAATTTTTTCTACTTCATCAGTTACTGCATACCCCAATTTAGAGTCTTTTGCTAATTCATAAAATAATTCATATGTCGAAATAGAACGATTACCTTCATGTTTAATACACTTAGTAAAACGTTTATTTAATTCTGGTAAAAAGAAAGAACCAGAATATCTATAAGACGAAGAACATTCCTGAACACTAGTAATATCAAAATCTATACTTATCTTATTATACGCGCCATCAACAGCAGGAACAAGCACAACAGTTATTTTATTTACCATCCCTGGAGTTCCAAGTTTTATATATGGAACTTTAGCAACACTTACTTCTATAGTAGGTAAAAATTCTTTTCCATCTAATCTAATACTAATAAGGTCATTTGCATTTATTACTTGCGAATTAATTTTCACTAACGGCACCATAACACCTTCAACTCTAGTAGTATCAACTTGTGAATTAAGTGCACTTTTATCTTCTGTAGCGTCTAGAATATATCTATTGATAGGAGTTCTTTCAAATGTAGGTTCAAAAACAACTTTAGGATCTGCTAGATTTAATTCGGCTTCTGGTTTTAACTTATGTGGTACAAAATCTGGATTTACATTCATATTTCTAATAGATAATCATTTTGTTAGAAAGATCTACTACAAAATTCTTTGAACCAATAGTCTGTTCTGAAGGTCGGCGACGTTCATTCTTAGTCTTTTGGAAATTCCGTTTCGTACTAGAAATAGGAGCATCATCAGATTCAAAAACTGCTGATGCGGATTTTCTTTTATAGAAAAACGTTAAGTTAGATAAACTAGGAATAAGTAATATCATTCCAGTATTCAATTCAAATGGATTGGATATTCCATTAATTTTACATATAATGTCTGCATATTCATCCGTTCCATATACTGCTAATGAGATTAAATCTGGTCTAGCGACATAATCTTCAATGACTTCAATAAATGTAATTCCTTCAAATATCGGCTCTTCGTCATTAAGAGTATGACATAATAGATCTTTATAGTCTACTTTCTTTCCATTTATTGGTCTACTCATTTCTGGTTTGGATGATAATGAAACGTAATTTAGCATTTTTCTATAAAATCTATATATGTAAAAATAAAAAAGAGGCAATTTATGCCTCTTTATATATTATTTATAAATAGTCATTAACTGATAATATCATCAATATCTGTATAGATTTCACCAGTTGTAGTATAATCGTAATTACCTGTAACTTCTATCATATAATGTAATGGATCTGATATTAACGAGTTTCTAAGATCAAAATATAATGACTTTGTGATTGTTGATTTACCAGATTCTACATAATATTCAAATACTATAGGAATTGATAATGAACTACCCATATCAATAGTCTTAGATGCTTGTTCTCCGCCGCTTGTAAGTATCTGTGCTTTTGAAAGTAAGTTAGGGTATAAGAATCCGCCAACAAACTGTTCTGTACTAGAAACTGGCATTGTGTTCTTACTATTAGCTTCTCCAGTAACTGAGCTATATTTAACTTTATTCATTACTTCAGTTAAGGAAGTCTTATCATCTAAGTATCTAGAGTCTGCATTATCAGAAACAATTATATCTTCATATCTAAGAATATATTGATTAAGATATGTTTTACTACTATTAGAACTTGACAATACATTATATTCTTTATAGATATATGTGTTGAACTTTTCAAGTACTTTATCTATATTTGAAACTGTACCATCTTCCGCTAATTTTTCTATATCTACATTATTATCAATAATAGCTGTATAATCAAATCCTGAAATATATCTATTGTTTCTAAATCCCAATAGAACTTGTGTATTATCTTTACCTATATAGTCGACAAACGATTTATGGAAATTAAGTATCTTTGACCCAGGGGTGTATAATAATGTTCCATCATCTTCAGTTTTTCCGACTAACTTAGATGTTTCAATTTCAGTTCTAAAGTCGTATGCGTTCTGAACAATTGTATCATAGTAAATATTTTGTCTACTAAATGGATTATTCTGTCTAAAGTAAATCCACTGACCCAAGTATTGACCTTCAAGTTCATTAGCAATAAATACAGGTACTCTTTCATAATCTCCTTTCTTATCAATATAAGAATCAGTAGAGTTTGTTATAAGATGTTCATCAATATTACCAGGGAAGATACTATAAAGATTAAGTCTAGTTGAACCGGTATTCTTAATGATGATATTCATCTCTTTCTTAATGAACATATCAGTAATATGGTCTGTGTTATAAATGTTGATCTTATTAATAGAGTTTGGAGAAAGTAATACTGAGTTGTCATCATAGTTCAAATAAACCTCAAATGACGTATTAGAAAGACCTTCAATATACTGTCTGTACTTCTCTATAGTGTTCACCATATCTTGAAGTTTGTCTTTAAGCGAAATCAAGTTGTTCTCAGCAGTATTGAATCCGGAGTAAATGTTTTCAGGCATATGGAAGAATACCTGTTCATTTGAAAGAACTTTATTCTGTATATGCTCAGTATATCCTTCATCTATAAGAGTCTTATTAAATGTTGCAGTTACAGTATCTTTAGAGTTAGTCTCAAGAATTGAACTAATCTCAACATTCTCAGTAAATTCCGCGGGGAAAATTACAGTGTATTCATCTGACCAAGGGCTATATAGATTGATAAATGGCTGACCAACTGAATATTTATATCTTACTCTGATTACAACATCTTCACCATTCTTAATAGGAATGTCAAACTGGTTCCATTTGATTGTATTAACTATATTAGAGTAGTCAACAAACTGTAATGAATAACCTCCATTAGCAAATACTAATCTACGTTCTTTATCGATAGAGAATTGTTTATTCCAGTCAGTAAATGTTGCTCCATTAATAGTTGTAAGAGTTGCAGTATCTTTAGAAGTAGTCTTATACTTATATTCGATATCTATACCAATTACCTGAACATTATTGAATTTCTTAAGGTATTCATCGAGAATATTTGTGTTACTTACTCCTCTAATTCTATACTTTGTTGCAGAATCTGAAGAATACATTGAATCAGCTTTAACATTAATATTATCAATAACAGCATTCAACTGTTTCTGCAATAATGTTCTTTCGCTATAATATCCCTGAATCTTTTCTTGTAATGATGCCTGTGTTACAGTAACATTCTGTGAGAAGTCGGTTGTAAGCATTGTAGAATATACCTGGTCAATGTTAGCCTGACAAGTCTGTAATTTAGCACTAATCTCATTCTTTTGTGTATGAAGGTTTACAATATCTTTTGTTGCTGCATCATCTACTAAATGTTTATTGATAGCAACAACTTTAAGAATACCATCAGTATTAAATGACTTACTTACAGCTAATTTTGCTTCATCACTATTAAGAAGATTATTAAGTTCATCAGGAGTATAATTACTTACTTGAGAATATGCACATCTTGACATACCTAAAATAAGGTCACCAAGATTAGTACAATATTCTTTATAGTAAGATAGATAATTATACTGATTTCCGTAGCTGTCTGATATTGCTCTACCATTAGCATCTCGCATTAATACAGTAGACAAGTCAACTACATATCCATCAGACATAACACTTCTTACATTATTCCAAACAGTAGATAAGAATACGATGATATATTGATTCTCTTCAAGAGGAACTTGTGCATAATTATATTCATCATAATTCTCTTGATATATTTGGAATACCATTTCGCTATTCTGTTCGAACGTCTCTAAAGTTGCATGCCCAATATGCTTCTTCAATCTAAGCGTATTATCTGGAAGAACATCAGTAACTTCATACACTACCATAGCATTACCTAAACATATGTAATCTCCTGGAGAAAGTGTATAAGTTATTGAACTGTCCTCTTCATTATTATAAATCACTGTATCAACTTTAATCTTATCTTGAGAAATCACCTCAACAATTCTAAAATTAGAAACATAATGATCTTTCTTAATTGGAAGCTTTATAGTAGAATCATACTCATCATAATCTACACCTTTCTTAAGAGTATATAATAATGTCTTAAGATTTGCATATGAAATCTTACCATTTACAGAAGCTTTCAATATTGCTCTAAAATATTCTCCAGAATTTATCACAACCTTCTTCATAAACACCTCTTCAATGTTATTAGGGATGTTTTCTAAATTAAGTTTAAGATATGTCTTAGGAAATACGAGGTCCTTAAGTATGTTATTGTCAGTAATACTAGCAAAAACGTCTGTAGTAGATATTTCTGGACTTATAGGCGCTGTACCACTTCTCACTAAATTTAGTTTAATAGTACTATCAGATTTAGAGAACCATGCTTCGCCATCTTCAGGAATATTGAAGATTGCTTCCATATTTGTACCTAATTCTTCAAGTCTACTTTCTAAATATAAATACGACGGAATACGTACCATCGATGTTGCGTCATCAGAATCTGCAACATTGACAACAATTTCTGGAGACGATGTTGTCAATGACTGATTTATAGCGGAAAGCATGTTTGCCGCTTTATTATACATCTTCTGAAGATTTACATAATATTCTTTTAATGCTGTATCGTTATTCATAGACTGTCCTCTATGTTATTTTGTCATATTTTCTAAAGTTTCTAATCTGTCTTCAACTGCAGATAAGCGCTCTGCAAGGCTATATATAATAAAGTTCTGTTTGTCTATAGTATCTAATAATTCATTCTGTCTTACTAATACTTGTGCAAACGTCTTAAATGCATCTGTATTAGGGTCCTTATAAACATCCGACCGAACTTCTGGAGAAGTAGGAAGCGGTTTGAATTGAGATCCTATAGCCAAAGACCATGATTGCCCATAATTTCTATCTACCTTAAGATTTACATTATCATCGGCGAACCATATTCCTAATGGAACGTTAGTCTTAAAGTTGCTTGTAAGAACTGTTTCATCTTGTCCATTTATGTCTACTCCTTCGTTAACATTGACAAATGTAAATAGTGGAATAACAACATTAAATACAATATTAGATGGAGTAGTTTCTGGCACATTATATTTGATGTCATAGTTAGGAGTTGCTTGATACTGGGATAATTCTGTATCGAATACTGGTGTAAAGCTAGAATATAATGATGGACCAGTATATACTTCATTATCATCTATAGTATCATACCATCCATATAACGTACTATCGGCTTCTCTAATATCAGTCTCTTCGTTTTCTATAGGAGTAATTACTGCAGACTGAAGATATTGAGTATCTATTATACATATTGTATCTGTATAAGATCCAAGATAATCTTGTTCAGTTATGTTTCCTATATACGATATTGTTGTATTTGAATCAAACTTCATTAAAGTCTCAACTAAATATGAAAGCGGAAATAATTCGCCCTCATTTACTCTATCTCTAAGATTAGCAAGCTTATTCTCATAATATTTTATAAGAGAATTATTGATGAATGCTTGTTTGTTTTCTTTATTAAGAGATGGAATATTCAAACAAAGAAATGTTGAAGGAAACAATTTAGTATTAGTAGACAAGAAATTACCAGTAAGTGCTTCAGTATAATTACTAAATGTCAAAAACTTACTGTCTGGTCCACTATTATAGAATAGATTAGTCTTTCTTTTCATCTTACAAATGTCATATGTTCATTATATAAGTAAAAATAAATTTAATAGATAAATCTTAAATTTTTCATTTAATTAGTTCTATATTATCAATATAATTAAGTATAATTTATGAAGACAACAGTAAAAACAATCAGTGTAAAGTATTCACAAGATGGAAATACTGTAACTTGCGATCTTTTGTCAGAGGTACAGTTTATGAATGTTAAAAATATGGATGTATTCCTTGATATTCCAGAAGTTTATGCATACGTTTCAAATCTTGTAGATAGTAAAGGAAAGTATGTTGTACATACTAGAGGTACGGCGAGATGCCTTGAGACCGATGAGTTCAATTATGAGACTGGTCGCAGAATAGCACATACAAAGGCACAATCTAAGATTTTTAGAATCGCTAATGAGTTCTTCGCTACAATTAATGATAGAGCAACGCAGGATCTTATGAGATGCGAGTGTAATTGTGTTGCATCAGAGTGGCAGTGTTATGATCATATTGATGTACTTTCTAGTATTAATCGAGATGAAGTCGAACTTGTAGAAATCGATGAGTAATGAAGTTAGTAGTATTTGATATTGAAACAACTGGTACGGATAAGGAGAAGGATCATATTATTCAATTTTCCGCAATAAAATATGATAAGTTCAATCCTGATAATCCAGAAACTTATAGTACATACATTAAGCCAACAGGACCATATACTATGTCTGTTGCTGCACTCTCTAAGCATAATCTTACACCAAAGTTTCTTGAAGACAAACCAGAATTTGTTGAGGTAGCACAAGA